>Ga0126342_10018631_pt1 | contig 11880 bp, 8 predicted proteins | sample Cyp1metagenome_FD_92528 | JGI IMG/M metagenome (GOLD analysis project Ga0126342, IMG submission 92528) | Coral microbial communities from Lord Howe Island, Old Settlement Bay, Australia - Cyphastrea 1 metagenome | ecosystem: Host-associated > Invertebrates > Cnidaria > Coral ... | reverse complement strand
TGGGAATATGGGAATATATATATATATATCACCATTTTACCATAGGATAATATGTAAGTCATCATCATTAACCCATGATTATTGATGCATATAATAATAGTGGTTAATATATATATATATATGGGTAAATTATAATATTGCACTAACCTGAATCTTGCGGCCATTTGGGGATGATTCCCCGAATCCTAACTATGATTTCCAGTGAGGGAGAACAGTGAGGTCGTTATAATTTACCCAGATATATATATATATATACACTGTATACTGGTTGGTGGTTTTAACCATCTTGAAAAATATGAACCATTGTCCAACTATACAATGTACCCACTGGCTATTTAACATAGCCATGGGAAATGGTCCATTTATAGAGGTTTACCTATTAAAAATGGTGATTTTCCATGGCTATGTTAAATAACCAGATGGTATACGTATTGTATTATATATTATTTATATGGTTGGCTCAGACATTGGTGTTCCAAACCACCAACCAGATATGTGTCGCATTATGTATATATATATGTACTGTATACTTTCACTTTCAGGCTACTGTGCTAAGGTAGCACTCGGGCGCTTTATATATTGTATATGATGGATATATATATATATACATATAATGTGGGTAAAACAATAATAAACCAACCCCAAAATCACCATAAATGGGTGGAATAAACCATTCCCAAATGGTTGGTTTGTGACATTGTTTTAACCACATTACATATGTATGTCTATATATTTATGTATATATATAGTCTAGTCATTATGTGCAGTTGCATATATGATATGTTTCGATATAGAATCATCCAAGTATATGATATGTAGGTTACTGATGGATTGGATTCAATTAAGATTGGATTCGAGCCAATAAATAGAGAGATAAGGCCGTATGAACAAACCATTCCATACTGCTCCATGATATTTGATTGAGATGCAGAAAACGAACCTATGATGGTTCCTCTCAGGAAAGACAAAAGGGCAATTACCCCCTCTAGGGCACAACACCAACAGGCGCTTCCATAGAGTATCTGACAGCACACATAGCAGCTCGCAAGCCAGCCATAAGACCATTGCTTGCAAGGGAATAGTGTACCATGTCGCTCTTTGCCTAGATTGTGGACCAGTTTGCAAACAACCACAATTGCTACTGGTGGAAATAAGGCGATCAAACATCTTGAAGCAACCTACTTGTGCCCGTCAAGAGGGGGGGTCGTTGTATTTCTGGGGGCAGGGTTCAGCAAAATAAGGCTTGGCAGCACACATAGCAGCTCGCAAGCCAGCCAGAAGACCATTGCTTGCAAGGGAATAGTGTGCCATGTCGCTCTTTGCCTAGATTGTGGACCCAGTTTGCAAACAACTACAATTGCTACCAGTAGAATCATGGCTTTCGTACACCGCAAGAAACCGTCCTTGGCAAACACTTCTGGCGACCAAGGATGTTCAACTCTCTAAGATAATCTAGAACAATTGTAATGAAATTTGAGATAATCTTACTAAGATAATGGTAATCTAAGATATGCAGAGGATTTCTCTACAGAAAATGTCTTGTTTCCAGTTGCCATCTTTGAACACGGCGAATGGGACAACGGCACCCGGGTCCCCGAACCAGACCACGAATGTAGGGATGCACCAGCTCCTCTAAAACCTCCAAACCTCAGCTGTTGAGGGATTGGATGGGATGTTTTCAGAGGTGTCCAACTATCAACGGATGTTTCAAGGGATTCTTGTTTCGGGAAATCAAAGTTTTAAGCCTCAAAATGTGTAGGGTGTCCTTGCAAATGTACCCTCAAAGCATGCTGGGAAACTGAAAGAGTGCGAATTAAGAGTCCTTTGATGTGTATGTAGTATGTAGAAAGAAATTCAGACTGGAGATGCATGCAGCAGTTGTTCACTTTCTGCTCAAATTTGATAGAGGTTGATGAACACGCTGCAGACCATGAACCAATGGATACCTGACCATGCCATATATATATATATTATATATGTGTGTGATACCATTTGATATGTGTCCTCATTTTCTCCATATGCATTCCCATTTAATGTAAAAACACACACACACAATCAGTCGTAGTAATTTACCGTGTGTTTCCCAATAAATTTACCATTATCATGATAGTGATAACAACAACTATATATATATATTAACCATAGAAACAACGGTCATAGTAATCGTTTACCATACCACACCATAATCACCATTGTCCAGCATTGTCAATCAGTATCAGAGACAAAAAACATCGTAGTAACTTGCAACAACCCCCAACTCATAATCCCCAACCAATTTTCATCGGTATTGTTATTGGTATTACACTTATAACTATGGTATTAGCCATAACTATAAACATTATACCCTCTGGTTATTTAACATAGCCATGGAAAATCACCATTGTTAATAGGAAAACCATCTATAACTGGGCCATTTTCCATGGCTATGTTAAATAACCAAAGGGTATAGTATATTGACCATAGAAATAACCATACCCCCAAGTGGTTTACCATGGATCCCACCAAATCCTATCTCCTATGCGCTGGGTCATCCTTGCAGCGTGCCACCGCCATGTTGGCTGCCCGCATGGCGTGCTCACGTACCGCCACCACCCGGTCGGAGTGCGCCTGCCCATACCGGCAGCGTTCATGAGATAAACATGGGGATGAAGCAGAACCAACAGAAAATGGTGGTTGGACTATGGAAACCTGAAACTAAGCCTTGCAAATTGGGCTTTAAACCTGAATCAAGCTCTAAATTGGAGAGCTGAAATCTGGAGAAAACCCGTGGTTTTTGAGCCAAGTTGGTGATATACCAACTAGAAATTGCTTAAAGCTTTCATGATTGTCACAAGCATGGTAATATTATGTAATATTGTGATGTTGATCTACTAGACACGATGCCATGATATTGTGATACCAGCATCTTGGATTCCTATGACCCGACCCTTAGTGTGTTCCAACCATTGATATACGATGACCATTGTTACTTCACCAACCCAAAAAATCTAGGTTGGATCAAGCCAGGTCAAAAAAAAACCATGGGCAGAATGATCTGCAACAAAATTACAACCATCCATCTGAGTGATGTTTGGGTTACACCATGCTATACACCATTGTAAAATCATAGCCCTCCATTTTTGGGGAGATTGTTTGGCGATTAGGATATTTAACTCCATTCAAAAATATCGTACTGCTGAACCTCCATCTCCCGTTTCGCTAAATGGGCGCTGTCAGCACGTAGTTTTGGGAGGGGAAAAAAACGCCATGCAACTGCTGGGTGAACATCAAGTCACCGGATCTTGCACCGAACCAGCAAGGTATATAAATTGTGTCTACAGGAAACCATAGATTTTCCCATTACCCTCTGGTAAACTAACAGTTTGCTATTTAAAATGGCCATTTATAGTTGATTTTCCCATTAAAAATGGTGATTTTCCATTGTTATGTTAAATTACCAGAGGGTAAATTGTGTCCTTTTCACGGAAGCCACAGTGATTGTATTCAACTTGATGTTTTTTGTCGGCCTAGGCCCTAGGAGTCGTGCTAAATTCAGACGCGATTCAGGTGAGGTGGGATTGAAACACATTGCAGCCAAGACTAGCCTGAAGGATGTTGAAGGCATATCAACTACAGCAAGAGTTCCACTTCAACGGACCCACTACTGCAGCTGTGACCCTGCATCAACCACAAATGATATTGAAGCGATACCCGGAATCAAAAGAATCCGCCTCACTTCAGGCATAAGCCTTGCATGGACATCATAAACATCGTACTACAGCAGATGGATAAAATATTCAAACCCTGCAACACGCACTATGTTGAACCCCCGCACCCCCAAATCTCAATGTTTCAGCGCGCGTGTTACCAAAAGTGATATTTTTCGGGCTTTGATTTCTTTCGTCCATTGGGGCTAATTAATGCACTTCAGGTTACATTAACATTGAACTTTGGGGGCGAGGGGGGGGGTTTTAGAACCCATTTGATTTGATTTGATTCCATGAAAAACTGGTTGGTTAATTCTTCAGATTTTTCAGTTAAATGGTTGGCTGGTTAGTGGTATACCTACCCCTCTGAAAAATATGAGTTAGTCAGTTGGGATGATGAAATTCCCAACAGAATGGAAAAATAGAATTCATGTTCCAAACCACCAACCAGTTGGTCAAAATCTATAAAAGATCCATGTTGATCATCCCCACTACCTCCGCGCCATATCTCGCCTTGAGGAGGGCTGCAGCCCCTTCCTTTCCAGCCATGGGGCCCAACTTGCCTGGCCCAAGCCATCAAAAACCTACTTCTTATCGTTGGTTCATGGAGATTCCCAGAATTTATTGTAATCATAATCATAATATAAATATGTGTACATAGTATATATATATATAAAATCATTATGTGTATATATAATTATAAATAATTAGATATGTGTATATATATACGTATAATTAGATATATATATATATAATATATACAATATATATATATAATATATATATATAATATATATAATATATAATATATATATATACAACATATATATATTATAATATATATAATTACATATATACGTATATATAATCCATTATAATCCCATATGATATAATCCCCCAGAATGTATTGTGATATTATAATATAATGATATATGCGAATCCCCGATATATATTATTGCGGAGTATAACATGTATAATATAATCATCACCCAACTGGTGTTTGTGAAACGGCTCAAGTCCTTCAAGATGTTTTTCTGGGGATTGGTACCCGGAAAACCGAAAGCGCGCCGGCCTAAACTCATGGCGCAACGCCAGCGGACATCCGTCTCGTTGCCACGAAGGGCCTATCCGTTTGCGCTGGGTTCAATGGCTTTTTGTTACAGGAAAGCCCCATATTTACCCTCTGGTAAACTAACATAGCTATGGAAAATCACCATTTTAACGGGTAAATCAACTATAAGTGGCCATTTTCAATAGCAAACTGTTAGTTTACCAGAGGGTAATGGGAAAATCTATGGGTTTCCTGTAGATTTTCCCGCCAATCCATTGATGAGTCTGTTTTTTGATCGAACTCCGGCAATCGAAAATCCCACTTTCATCCACCACATGGCCGAATAGTGGGAATTTCACATCAACATACCCTCTGGTGATTTAACATAGCTATTGAAAATGGACCATAGAAATAGTTGATGTACCCATTGAAAATTGGTGGATCTTTCATGATCTTTCCAGTTTGTTATGTAAACGTTTACCAGAGGCTACTAGTTTAGCTTAGTAATGTAGTTCTGGATGTTCATCCCCCCATCTTTCGCCATGTCTCCGGAACCTCCACCAGAGCTTTCGCTTCTTCCTGGCACTCGCAGTGCCAGAATCCCCCAGTGGTGTACCACTCGTCCCGAAAGAACAACCTGTACACGATGGTGCCCCCCAGTTATAAGTTAGTTATAGTTGGTTTATAACCCCATTAACTAGTTCTTGATATCATGTTATATGTATAATAATCCATAGTTATGTATAGTTATAAGTATAATAAACCATAGTTATGTTCGTTAAATCTACCATGGCCCCCATAGAATTCAGCCACAGCCATATCTCAACTGAACGCTATCTGAACGGGGGCTCCTCCCCAGACTTCACCGCACCCAGGGCTTCAGCGCAACGGCAACGCACCTAAGATGATGGTGCTTCAAAGCGGGAACCAACAAATAAAATCATCTTAACTGAGCATCATGTTTGATAAGTGATCATTGTGTGTACATATATGTATATACATATAATATGTATATATATATATATATATGTATGTATATATATATGTATCTGTAATCATCTATGTATACATATAATATATATATATATATATTATACATATGATGTATGTATGTGTATATATATATACATAGTATGTGTATGTAAATAAAATTGTATATGGGTGTAGAATAGTTTTTGGTATTATTTTGCCTCAGATTAGAATTGTCTTGGTTTTCTTTCCTGGTACCATTTGCCTTGTATTTGCAACAGTTTGGAACTAGAACCTGTCATTTTGAATGGTATTTGCTACATTTTGGCATGGTCACTTTGCATTTTGCATGGTATTTGCTACATTTGGCCATGTTCGCCTTCCATTTTGCATGGTGTTTGTCACATTTTGGCATCTCAACCTCGCATTTGCATGGTATTTGCTACATTTTGGTACTTCAAACGTTCATGTGGGTCTCTTGAGGGTTCCTTAGGCTTTCATTTAGGGTGCCATTTAATGTTTCATTTAGGGATTCATTTAGGGTTTAATTATGGCTTCATGTGCGGCTTTATTTAGGGTTTCATTTAGGGTTTCTTTAGGGTTTCATTTAGGGTTTGATTTAGGGTTTCTTTACGGTTTCATTTAGGGTTTCTTTAGGGTTAGGGTTTCTTTAGAGTTTCATTTAGGATTTTTTTCCGGTTTCATGTAGGGTCTCTTATCGTTTTTTTTTTATCAGGAGTTCTAAAGGTTCAAATGGGTTTCCTTAGGGCTTCTTTAGGGTTTCATTTAGGGTTTCATTTAAGGTTTCTTTAGGGTTTCAATTTAAGGTTCCATTCAGGAGTTCATTTAAGCTTTCTTTTGGGTTTCATTCCAGGGTTTCTTATCAGGATTTCTTTTCACGATTTCTAAACGTTCAAGTGGGTTCCTTTAGGGTTCCTTTAGGGTTCCTTTAGGATTTCATTTAGGGTGTCATTTAGGGTTTCATTTAGGGTTTCTTTAGGGTTTCATTTAGGGTTTCTTTAGGGTTTCAATTAATTAGGGTTCATTTAGGGTTTCTTTAGGGTGTAAATTTAGGGTTTCAGCTAAGGTTTCAGTTGAGGTTTCATTTTGTGTTTTTTTCAGTGTTGTTTAGGGTTTCTTTGGGATGTCATTTAGGCCGTCCGTCATTTAAAGTTTTTTTAGGGTTTCATTATTTCATTTATGGTTTCTTTAGAACTAATTTACGGTTTCTTTAGGGTTCATTTATGGTTTCTTTAGGGTTCATTTAGGGCTTCATGTAGGGTTTTTTTATCAGGATTTCTTTAGGGTTTCTTTGGGTTTCACCTAGGTCTCTCTAGGGCTTCATTTAGGATACAAACAGAACAGAATAAAGCAAAAGAAAATGAAAAACAAAGAGACAGGAAAGACAGGAAAGACAGGAAAGACAGGAAGCAAAAAAGCAAAGGAGCAGGAAGTAGAGCGGCAAAAACACATGACTGAAGGAAAAAAAAGTAGAATAGTAGAAGTAGAAAGGCACAAAAGTACAAAAGCAGAGAAGCAGGGAAAACAGAGAAGCAGAAAAGCAAAGAAGCAGGAAAAGCAAAAAGCAGAGAAGCAGGAAAAGCAGAGAAGCAGGCAAAGAAGCAGAAAAGCAGAAAATCTGAGAAACAGGAAAGCATAGAACCAGGAACCCCCAAAAAAAAACAAATCTTGCCGCGAAAAAAAAAATAAATAAATACATAGCCCTTCTAATAATATGTATATATATGTACATAATATGTATACATATATATATATATATACACAGCATAAACATTGTACAGCCATGTATAACCAGGTAAACACCATGCGGTAATCAAACATACGAGTAGCAATGGAAAATTTCAAATTTACTTCGATGATTTTCCCACTAAAGCGTCCATCTATAGCATGTTATAGCTATTGATCGTGGATTTCCCAGCCATGTTTGACTACCAGCGGGTATACCCAATGGGAATTTTCCCAAGTGCCCACCAAGGCACCAAGAGATCTTTGTCCACTTTCAGTGCCCGTACCAAGGCTGACGCGCCTAACTTCCCTGGGCTCCATAGATGCAACTCCAACACGTTCAAGCCATGGTGAAACAACAGGGTCATGCTTCATTTAAGGAGCGCTACAAAATGCTACAAATTCTACTACTTTGTAGGCTGACTACGTCAAATCTCAAAGAGATTTACATTTTCTGAAAAAGATCCAAATCAGAAGGACCTTCCGATTTGAGGCTCCGTCGTTTTGCCGTCACAGAATATCATATCAACAACCAATGTCAATTTGCCATCTTTCCCACTCGTTGTTAAAAAGACAGAAGAAAACAACGTGTTCTTCTTTTCCCAGAAGTCAGAGTGGTTGTTCACGAAAACCAATATCTGACTGGTAAAATAATGGGTGTCCTGTCGTTTTTCCCCTCCAATCACTACCGCAGGCCTGCAATGTGCCCCAGGTGCCCCAGAGCCATCGCAGATCTCCTGACCCACGGATCGGTTCCGTTCGTCAAATGACCATCGCTTCTTGTTGGTCAAATGACCGATTTGTTGTTTGCAAAAAAAAACACGGAGCTGGCAAAAAAAATGATCCCAAAGTATCCCAAATTTACCCTCTGGTAAACTAACAGTTTGCTATTGAAAATGGCCATTTATAGTGGATTTTCCCATTAAAAATGGTGATTTTCCATTGCTATGTTAGTTTACCAGAGGGTATCCCAAAATGATCAACTTTCAACAACTTTCAACCACCAAAATGATCCCAACTGCCACCACGCTGCTGAACTCCGCATGGTGAGTAACGTAAAACCACTATGTTTCTGCTGAAATCCACATGCTGACGATCAAAATCAGCAAACAAATACCATGGGTTCTTTTTAGTCAGTAATATGTTTCTGAGTGAAAAAAAAAATATAGGGATTCTACTGACAAAAAAACAATTTACTGAATATCTTTTTACAGGGGATTTTACTGAATATCTTTTGTTCCCAGTCAAATCCCCTGTCGGAGTTCTTTTTGCAGAATCCCATAATTTTTTGGTAAAATCCTGATTTGACCATATCAAAATGGAAGATGTTCATCGATCTAACCATGAAAAATGTTGGATGTCTGGTGATATTTTGGTAATTACACCAACAAAGATGGGAGACTCATGTGTTGCTAATAAGATCCCAATGTCTTCCTTAAAAAAATCTCCATGTTTCGCTGGTCAAGCCCCATTTTTGCTGGTAAAATCCTTCTTTTTCACTCAACCTCCCATTCTTGCCGGTAAAATCCTCAAGTTCTGCTAGCAAAATTCAAAAAAACAAAAACAAGTTCAACAAGTTCCAAAAAATGTGCCCAAAAGTCAAAAATCCCCAAGTTTCTGCTGGTCAAATCCCACTTTTCCCCCAGAAAAAGGTCCAAAAATCCGTCCACAGCAGCTCCTCCGGACCGAGGCGTCACGGTCATCCTGCAGGGCCTTGGACAAGGCCACGGCACCACTGCCGCGCGCGGCGGCGCCCATGCGGCCAATGCATTCGGCCTCGGCTTTAGATGGTTTTAGTGGGTGTGTATTTAATATAGATATAATATATATATACATATATATATATATAATATAGATATATATCATAATATATAATATTATAAATAGATATATTAATACATAAAATCACAATTGAATTCCAATGAATTCCATGAAATCACCAGGAAATCACCATTAAGTTCATTAAATCACCCTTATAATATCTTATAATATCCATCAAAATCACCAGCACCATGAAGTTAATTAAATCACAACTAAAATCATCATGAAGTTAATTAGATCACCATGAACACTAAATCATCATCATGTTGTGATCTTAGTTATTTTCCCAAAAGGAGAAACCCACTCAACAAGAACCTTGAAGGGAAAATGACAGGAGATGAAGATGAATTTCGGGGGAAATGTGGGGAAAATGGAGATACTGGGACGAAACAATTGGATAATGGATATAATCTGGTTGGTGGTTGAGCCTACCCCTCTGAAAAATGATGGAGTTCGTCAGTTGGGATGATGACATTCCCAACTGGATAGAAAGTCATAAAATTCATGTTCCAAACCACCAAGCAGTAATTATATCATCACCAATTATAATGGGGTTCATTTGGGCGCGGCAATGTGAGTTTGTCTGAAGTGCATCCCTGTGAATACCTCATGCTTGACCAAAATTGTCTACATAAAATTGTTGTTGACGTGGAAATCTGGAAATCTATCGGGAAGATAATGTTTTTTTTTGCAGTAATTCATTGAGCATTGTCACCAGCATTTATGGGATTATAACTAAGATATGGGGATATTCCCTGGGATATAGATGTTAAGATCCCATTGAGTTTGACACCATTAGATGTGCACTCCGATTCTGGCTAAAAGAGCCCTCCAATAAACGCATACATGAATGTGTACATATAGATCTATATATACATACATGTGTATACATTTATATTTGAACGTATGTCTTTTCTGACCAAGAAATTTTCGGATAGGTGCGGCCATGCCAAAAGAACTCGATCTGCAGTGCTTCCTGGATCCCCGCGCCAAGCCAGTTCGCACCTCAGGCGTCATCTTGGACCATTCCAATCATCGTTGATTGATTCACTTGATTTGTTTTCGGGTTTCAAAAATGGGGATCTTACTGAAATCCAATGGTAAATCATCATCTGGTCATCTGGGCCCATCTAGTCTTTTTAGTGGCTGTGGTTTGGGGATCTTTCCCATTTTAAGACACGCCCAACTCATGGCGTTGGTGAGATATCTCATATATCATATATCCGTATATCCCCAATGGCTGGTTTCATCCCCCTAATGTAAGGCAGGGAGATCACTTTGGCCATAAATGTCCATCACTTTGGTCATAGATCATCCTATGACCAATGATGATCGCTATGTAAAGGAAACCAGCCATGGAAACCAAAAGCTCCGCTCCGCCAAGGACTGGACGTAGCTATCCGACGCCACCTGTCCAGGCTTTCTCTGCAGCAAGGCCTCGCAGAAATGGTTGCGAAGCCGTTGCTGTCGTCGATGCGGATGATAAGAATGGTCGCTGCCATGACGATCATCATCATCATCATCGTCGTCGTCGTCGTCGTCGTCGTCGCCGTCGTCGTCGTCGTCGTCATCGTCATCGTCATCATCATCATCATCACCACCACCACCATCATCATCATCATCCTCATCATAATCCTCATCGTCATCCTCATCATCAACATACCACGACCATGACTGCGATTCGCATTACCATGGTGCTGATGCTGATGATGGTGACATTCAGGCTGATAGCGGTCAAACTCGGGCACGGAAAGCAGAAAAGGAAGATTACAAAAAATATCAAGGGGATGAACACTTGTCAACCAACCTCAAAAGTTCGGCCATTTGAGGATGATTCTCCCAATCCACCCCGCACCTTGGCCAGCGCAAACGCGGCGGTATTCCCCGCAGCCTGGGGCAGATGCGCCACGCTCCAGACTCAATAGATCCAGTACTGCATTTGGGGCTGCGCTTGGGGGGATAGGAATCATACTAATAGGAGGAAGGGAATACCTGAGAATGAGATGCGTTGCTATAAATAATGACAAAAATCCTCCATCGGCTGCTTGATATGACCTTCAGCTTTGACCCACAGATCATTTGGGTCTAATCAACAACAACGGGATTCAGTGTATGCTATTTATAATGATTTATATTCTCAACGGAAAGATGGTATATGCCATATAGGACCAACAAGAATGGGAACTTCTGCCGCAGCCCCGCCTCCCCCAGGTGTGCGATGGATTCCGCCGCGCCCCAGCGGATGCCGGCGTCCAGGTCAGTCCTGGTGCGTGTTATCCTAGGGTTAAAAGTCTGAGTTCACAGGTACTGATGCTCTTGAGTTTTTTAAAGGTTTGTCGTAAGGTGCCAATTTTACATATTATATATTATATTATATTATAATATATTGTGTTATATTATATTATATTATATTATAATATATTGTGTTATATTATATTATATTATATTATATGACATTATCTTATATTATATTACAGTATATTATATTATATTATATTATATGACATTATCTTATATTATATTACAGTATATTATATTATATTATATTATATTATATTATATTATGTTATATTATATTATATTATAGTATAGTATATTATATTATAT
>Ga0126342_10018630_pt1 | contig 11881 bp, 12 predicted proteins | sample Cyp1metagenome_FD_92528 | JGI IMG/M metagenome (GOLD analysis project Ga0126342, IMG submission 92528) | Coral microbial communities from Lord Howe Island, Old Settlement Bay, Australia - Cyphastrea 1 metagenome | ecosystem: Host-associated > Invertebrates > Cnidaria > Coral ... | reverse complement strand
TTTCCATTTGACATTCTCATCTCCAATGTTGTTCAAAGTCACCACAGGCATGTAATGAAACATTACATTCTTCACGTTTCGTAGTATGTAAAAATCTATCATGTTCCATGAGAGAGTTCATATATATATATATATATATATATATTACTTACATACACACATACACACATACACACATACACACATTCATTCATTCATTCATTCATTCATTCATTCATTCATTCATTCATTCATTCATTCATTGATTCATTGATTCATTGATTCATTCATTGATTCATTCATTCATTCATTCATTCATTCATACATACATACATACTTACATACTTACATACTTACATACTGACATACTTACATACATACATGCAAAGTTACATACATACAGGCATACATACATACATACATACATACATACATACCATACATACATGCATACATACATACATACATACATAGATACATACATACGTACATACATACATACATACATACATACATTACATACATTACATACATTATATACATACAGACATACAGACATACATACATACACACTTACATACTTACATACTTACATGCATACATACTTACATACATACATACATACATACATTACATACATTACATACATTATATACCTACAGACATACAGACATACATACATACATACATACACACTTACATACTTACATACATACATACTTACATACATACATACATGCATACAGCATACATGCATAAATAAATAAATAAATAGATAGATAGATAGATAGCCGAAATCACCGCAAAGATCAAATCGGGAAATCTTGAGACGAAAAAAACAAAGATATAAATTGATAAATCACACTGTTCAAAAATATTCCCAAAGTTTATTGCCCATGTGTGTCATGTCATTTCAAAAGACAAAATTTCTCACGTCTAAAGAAAGAATTAAGTGGACATAGGTCACATCAAAAGTTAAATCAACAGTGTAGTTCCTAAGGTTAAGTTCACCAGGAAGTTTGGAGAAGTTAGATAAAGTTGTTGTACAGAAACAGTTGCTTGGTTTGGACGTTGAGTCCAAGACATAGTCCAGGGCACACAATTAGGTCCCCCTTTGTTAAAAAAAACATTTCCTTTTAAAAGGAATCCTCAAAATGAAAGGGGTCAAACGGCCTTCATTTTTGAGTTTTTTGGCGCGCGCGCGGCGCGCGACTCCTTTCACCCAGGGGACCTCTTACAAAGGAAATCTTGTTATAGATAGATAGAAAGATAGTTAGTAAGGCAGATTGATAGGTAAATTACGGGAAGCCTCCCGAAGACTTTGGGTCGCAAAATGGATGCCCAAACTGGTTTTTTACATGTGTATTTTTTCATATGACGTAGCATCACCAATGAATATTATGCGCAATGTTCTTTTGAAAGCGAAATGCACAGCAAAAAGATTTGGTGCGGCACGTCATACGTTTCCTATTTTTGAAATAAAGACACTTTATACTTTTGTACTTGGATCGTCGCGGGCAACATGATCAAAGTTTCATATTTCCGAAACAACCATTGAAAAATGATGTGAATTGATTGAAAAGAAGGTTCATGGAAAGAGCCATGGTTTTCCAAACAACAAACGGGTGAATGTTCGAGTTCATTGCCATGCAGGGCAGGGGGAGTGGCTCCAAGATGTACAATGTACATTTGCTAAAAAGGGAAATGTTTTGGCTAGCAATTTTCCGGTTGGTTGGTGTCTCTTTTTTTGCGTGTTTTGTAGCTTTTTGGGTAATTAATGGCCTTCTAGAGTACTATATAGTTGAAGTTTTTGTGGGGCACGCGCAATGCGATTTCGTGGCCCACAAATATCGCTTTGAACTTAAACTGTTGTTTTTAAAGATCGGGCATCAAAAGCGATGCCAGTGCCAGCACCGCAATTCAGGGTTGCCCAGAACGCCACGCAGCAGAGGCGGCGGGCAGCACGCATGCAAGGGCATCGCAACGCGTAGGAAACGGGAAAGCAGCGGACGAAGAGCAGCGCGTGTAATGGGAAGCGCGGTGAATCCTAAGTAGACACTTAGCTGAAACAGATAAACTTTACCTGCTCTGCAGAATAAAAGGCATCTTGGTGATTTCTTTCAATGGATATCTCGTTTATTGCCCAGTATACCTGACTACCAAGTGTTGTTCAGCACGTCTTCTTCCGATAGAAGCTCTGTCCCTCCGCGAACTCTTGTTGGAAATATTTACATGCGCGGCCCCAAAACAAAAAACACATATAAAGTTTAAATGCAATCGCTCCTGGTCAAATATAGTGTATCTTGCAATTGTGCACAAGGTACTCATCGCCTTTCCAACGGCACCACACAGGTACACCACGAGGAATCCTAAGCAGCAATAGGCTGCAATCTCTAACAGCCTCAACTGACAAGCAAAAAATACTGGCCCAGGGACCCAAGGGGTTGAACATTACACCGCCCATGAAACGAGCCCCTTTCATATGGGTGCTTTGGATACGACAAACAACCAAATGCACCATAGGCTCCGAATCTGGTTTATGCCCACGGTTCGGACACTTACAGTGTCACACGTCCAATCCATGGCAAACAAAAGACATCGCGCAGATCAATGAGCCAAATCTGAAAGGTTTTCACAAACAACTCCACCCTCCACTTGCTGCGCAACTCTTCCGTTCTCAAGATTCTCAAGCGTCCATTCCAGCTTTAGGTTCGCACGGGCTCAAGCCGGCTTCGAAGCCAGCAACCCCACTGAAGAGGGAGATGCAAGGAATTTTCTTGCTGTCCTGACAGCTCCAACGGTCGACTTGTGAACCCAATGATATCCCAATCAGAATCTAAAGGCAATGCACACAGTCCGGCAAACCGACATTTCCGAACATCTTGGGAACAGCCCCTTGACAGACAGATCCAGCAGCACCATTGGTCCACCCATGTGGCAAACCTGCCGTTCGAGCACGACCAGGAAAATTCTAAATGACTTTCTGAATATGTTCACCACATTAGTTTGCAGTCTGGCCTTGAAACCATTCCGCCGTGCTGACAGAAAGGAACCGCCCCACTGAGATGCCACGCTTCTGAACTTCTGCCCGGTAGCTTTCACCAAAAGCCACCTGATTTGCCAGATCCTGGGCAAGCCACTGCTGAATGACAGAACCTTCAAAATTGGGACGCATGACTAGGCTTCAGGCGCCAATTCCTCGCCTGCTGACCTGCGACTTAGCCACGCTGGTTGTGGCGGAGAAACATCCTCAGCTAATCAGGGACCCATGTAACATGACATGCTTCTTGGCGACAAAAATTAGGGCCAGAACTAATCGTGGACCATGCCTTCAACGTCTTGGTGCCACTGAAGATGACAGCACCATTGGCCTTCTTGCCAGCCCTGCTGCGAGATACCTGAAAGCATCCAGTCTTTCAGGGGCCTGCCATTTATTATTCAAAAACTTCCCCCTAACATAACCAAACTTGCAAACATGATACGCGCTAACTGAGCCATGCACAACCTTCCATGCGAGGGGGGCGACCCTCTGCAATGGCACTGCCGCAGCATAGAGTTCCCCACGGCAATTGAGTTTGCCATGAGGTGGGAGCTGGCGGAAGTCCGGCACACATGCCAAATTTTGACATCAAAAAAAGTCTCCTGAGGTCCTAGGATTACTTGATCTTGGAAAAAAAAGCTTGTAAGACTAAGAACTCGTTGCAAACATCAATTGCTTGACGAACTGGTGAGGCTAGCCTTCTTCTTCAGCTTCACAACAGCTTTGGTCACTGCCTTCTTTGAAGGACGCTTCCTTAATCGAACCTCCCGCAAGTTCAACAAACATGACATAGTGAAGAGTTGTACTACCAAAGGCAACTCATGACGTTTGGCTACCACTAAATGGCCTTTCTCGGCTTTGAAACTTTCATGGGCTTCATAACAAGGTTTGAAGCAGGCTTCTTTGAAGGGCGCGGTTGGCACTCTTCATCTTCGGACCTTGAAAAAATAACCTTGCCATTAAATATCTCTGGGATCATCGACGGAAATCTTGCCAGAATCATGACAACAAACTTTGGGCCCGGACAGTTCCAGGACTGGTGGCAAGCAAGACATCACGTCGGTGTCCGTTCAAAAGCCCAAAATGCTGAGGATTCATGCTGGCATCAAGTTGACCAAAAAAAACACTAACAAAATCTTGTTGGAAATGTGGCTTTCGATGAAATTTAAGCTGGCATCTGATCATCTGGGGAGCTGACATATGAGCCCTGTCATGATGACAAAGGCTGAAACCCGAAACGTGCGGACGCAACCTCCATCATTGATTCAAAAAAACTAAAACAGATTGAAAAAACATTGGCACCTGAACTGTGTGACATCTCATTGTTCCACCGGAAAAACAGCTGCTCAACCCCTGGCCTGCAAAGCACAGTAGCAGGCATGCCTGAAACATTGCAAGACCAGGAGATCCATAGCGCCAATGGCCACAGTAAAATTCAATTCATACAGTTGCAATGCTGCATCCCTTAAAATGCACCTTGTAGCAACACATCAGCACGCAGGGTCGCACCTGCAAAAAACAGTGCAGTAATGGAGAACCTAAACGAATCCCAGAGAAGAGACACTCACAAAACTCAAGCCTGACTCGCAGCTGGTGGCAATGTGTTTTTCTCGCGGGATTCTGTAACGCCTGGCTCCGGTGATTGAATTTTTCATCTACTGCTACTATCTCCAAAAACCGTCCTCATAGCAGAGCGTCTGCCCTCAAAGGACCCTGCAACAGGGGTAGGCAAGAAGGTTCGCGTCAGCACACGCCATGCGATTGCGCGGCAGCTTCTGGCTGAAATTTCAACCTGCTTTTCCACTGCCCTCCAATCCCCTTCTGGATACGCACACCAATGACTCCGATCTCATCCCACTCCAATGTTCCACCAATCCGGAAGCAAAACTCACTCAGCGTATCGGCATGCTTGAGGACCCTCACCTGAGTCCACCCAGCGTCAAATGCCTTCCATCCACCAACCTCCTCCTCCACATTTTTTGCCCTGGACAAGGCCACCTCATCTGGCAAAGCATTGGGATCGAAACCAGGCGGACTGGAAAACCGCTGCCATTCCAAACCGTTTTGAAAGTTGGTCACCAAAGCTTGCATCTTCTCCAGGTCCTCCCTCACCGATTTCAAAGATGGAGCGGGCATGACTTCCTCCAACCCACTAATCTCAGCAGCGGCAAGCTCAAACAAGAGCCGCAACTCCGATGCAAGGGCCACCTGCATCCTCTGGTTCTCCAAGGCATCCAACTTCTGCTGAAACAGCCAGGCCGGCAAAAACTTCACACCACCTTGCGGCACCGACGACATGCTCTAAACAACCATCAATCACCTATTGCCTGAGCCTTTCAACGGCTTCAGGAAATCAACACCTTTCAGCACCATCCAACGGGCTGTAGGCAACCAAAGAAATGACAAATAAATGAAATCATGAGCGTTGATCAAAATCTACCGGCAGCCGATTAATCACGACCATGCTTCAATGCAACAGCCCCACACAAAGAATCACACTTCACAATCAACAAAAAGAAACATACGCCCCTCACTTTACTGTGCCTGGTTTCTTTTTGTGTTCGCCAAGTCTAGGTTCAACGGCTGGTATGATTTGCATTGCAGAGTCATGGAGTGACTAAGTGATACCCAGCGCCCTGACCCTGGGGGCACCTTGCTGCATCTGATTCAAGGCAATCTCTGCGAAAGACCTGAAGCTAGATGGGCGACACTAACCCAGGACCATTCAAAAGCCTTGGAAGTTACAAAAAAAATCTGTACAACTCAAGAAGAAAGGAGTAAGGGCAATTCAAGAATGAGAAGTAGAAATTGGCTGATCTCACACCACCATGGAAGCCACCAAGTACGTTGCCACACTCAGGCTGGGGTCCTGACTCAAAGCGAGCGGATCATTCTCATGTTGACGCCAAGCCCGCGTCATCTCAAACTAAGACTTCTGCTGTGCTGCGCTCACAAAAGGATTGCTATGCAAACAGAATACGGCTTAGCCGTCGGTAGACAGTCCATGGCACGGGAAAATTCAACACTGAGATTTCTATCCTGGATTCAAGTTATATACAATTTGTCAACTTTCACGGACTTGTCTCCCACTAAAAACATCTACAGCTTCAATTCTCTTGTTGGTGTCGGTTCCGGCAAGATTTACAACTGGTTTACTGCGAACCTGGGGTTCCAGAAGAGGTGTAGCAGTGTAAGCAGGACATTAATTTAAAGTAATCCAGCAGTGGTTGTGACAGAAATGTGAATCAATTCTTTTGACAATGGCTCCCCAGGAATCTTGTGTACGGTGAAACTGTCGCGCCAACAAGTGCCCTCATGACTCCCTTTGATCATTCTCAAAATCGTGAAACTTGGGTTGAACCATACCAACAATAAAGTATAATAAAGTTATCTAACTCTGGCACTGCCACATGACTCCTATGCACGTCTCTTGTCCATCTTATTCACAACTTCCTTGGCAATCTTCAACGCACGGTCCCACGGCACGCCCTGCGCCCAAGATCGCGCAGCGATATTCATCATTCTGCGGGTTTGGGCCTGGGTCTTGTACACAGCCAAAGCCTTTGATTTCCGAGAAACGCGATGGAGCCTTGAATGCACTGTGCATGATGGCGCCGAAAATAAAGCAAATGGATTGAATGGGTTGTCACTAAATTACAGAGGCAACGACATCCCTGCAGCTGAACAAAAAACAATAAATCATTTCTGGGAACGACAGCAAGTTGGCTGAAGACTCGAAATTGTCCGCCAGCGGGGCTTTATCAGAAACTGGGTCAACGCGCGCTGCAGGTGAAGCCAAGCACCTGAGAGTCGATTTACACATGCCTTGACAAACTTGCATTGACCTGGAACCATTCCTTCTTTTGAAGCATGAAACAACTAAATAATAACAACTACTAAATAACAGGTTCGCCACAACGAGAAAAAAACGACAGGTTTAGACCGCAATCAATCCCAATTTGAGGCACGCTCGGACATCCAGGAGAGGCTCCAAATCTAAAACCCCATTGACCCAGTTCTCCAAATGGTCTGCAGCCTTGTTGAGTTGGAAAATCGGGCTGCGCAAGATTGCCAAATGGGCCAGGATGTTGTCCCGCATGTCACCGCCAATGGGCTTCTTCGCGGCGATGGCTGCAGCGGGCTGCAACCCAAGTTATCTTAAATGCCATGCTAGTCTCTGTGGCGCTGTTGTAATTGTCAATACATTGGCCAACGCACCATCTTTATCATAACTTGGTTGACTTTCCAGCTGACTTCAACTCGGCTTGAAGAACCTGTGAACCCTCCCATGATAAGCCTGCCTGCTGGCACACCTGAAGGAAGGAGTTCGGCAGCCCACACTGCAGGGTAGTAAAGCATGGCCTTCTGGAAATCCTTGTCCGACATCCACCGCTTTGTCCTAAGCGTAGCTGGTAAAAATTACAATCAAACACAAATAATTACCTACTTGGCGTGATGCCCACCCTGACACACTCTTCTGACATTCATAGTTTCTGATATCATATCCTATGGAAGTATAATACGGTATATATCTTTTGGCATTCTATCTGGCGTTCTTTCTGGCAGCAAATCCTCTGACATACTTTCTGTCTGGAATCCTTTCTGTCTGCAATTCTATCTGGCATGCTGTCTGGCATTGTCTCTGTCAGGTAGGGTGGAGCTCGGGATAGGGTTCGGGGAGGGGAGTCGACGAGGAAAGGAGGAAAGGAGGGAAACGAGTGAAGAAGTCAGGGAGAAAGGGAGGGACACACAGGTGGGGTGAATCTTAGCCCTTGTTTGTGGGGGGCCTACATTCTTCAAAGCGGCTGCAGAATAACATCGTCTGCCCCCAACTGGCCCAGCGAAAGCTTGAAGTACCTGTCCTCGATTTCGGCCGGCTGCAAACCTGACGAGTGGCAACGTGCGCCCATCCTCCCAGCCGGGGGTCCCACTATCTGCTGCCATTGCCCTAAGGAAACTCTACCGCAACAACAGAAATAATAGCAACAAACAGCACCAAGCAATCACACCGACACAAATAAACCAAAAAGATGTTATTTTTCCCAAAGGCCGCAATTGGATCGTCTTTGAAATCTAAATACGTGAGGCGCGCCGCTACCTCCAATTCCTTTCAAATGGACAGGAACAGCCGCTTGCAAGAAGGTTTTCCTTGGCTGCGTAGTAAAGACCCACGCAAGTCAAATTTTAAACCCACCCCGTAGACACGAGCAAGCAAGGAAAGCGGGGCAACAAAACTATTAATCAAGTCAAAATCAATCGACCAATCCCGTGTTTGATCTATCTTGAAGGCACGCCGGTGGGCAGGAGGCTCAAAAGGAAAGTCGGCCTGTTGGAGGAAGGCTTGAATGATGTCTACAAAGTCTCGAGGAGATTGAGCGGTGTGGGGAACCATGAAAGCTGCTAATCTCCCAAAGACTTGGTCCACATCTTCGTGGCTGTGCCCAGTACGAAGACTGGACAAGGTCGCTTCTCTCAGGATTCCTGCTCTGAGGGAAAAAAAAGCTTTCTATTTTCAAAGACCGTGGAGGAAAACACACCTCAAACTCAAACTAAAAACCCTCCGCGCTTCTATAAACAACTGTTGAGCAAATTTCCATACCAAGAATCCTTTGCTGACGCATGATGCAAGAAATGCCATCATGATTGAATTCTTGCACTCCCGCGCAGTGTTATCGCACTGCAAAGTGAACGACACCTCCCTCAAGCAAACACCTTGCTCTGCCAATTTCGTTAAAAGGTGAGCCACCATCTCAACGTGGGTTGACGAATCTTTAGGAAGATTCGGCTCTGTTACTCCGAAGCCGATCATGTATCCATGGACCAAGGCACCGATTACGTGTGCCCGCGGCCGCATCAGCCGCTGAAACTCCTTACCTGGGAGGCGCTGACAAGAGGAAGTGGAAGACTATCCAGTGCCGATAGAAGGGCACAAAAAATAGTTTGGGTGGGACTTGCTAAGCGTGCAAAGTAAATATAGCTAGCAACTCTTCAAAGAAAGATGTCGTGGGTATGCGAACTTTGCCTGGTCCATGCCATCAATTATGGCAACGATACTCTTGCCATGCCCTCTGCTGGAGCCACGGGACTCCCAGTAGGACATTCGGTCAAGGTATTGGTGGTGTAAGTGCTTGTGATAGGCCTCTAGTTGTGCCTTCCTGGCGTTCAAGTGGTCACCCAACTGCTTGATCCAAAGCTTCATCTTGACGCAAACGCCACATTCAGGATGGCTCCGGTTGGGCCTGAACTTGAGGAATGCAAAGTCTTGCAGTCACACCTCATCAGGCTGCCAGTCAGGGTGCGAAATTTCTACCTGATTGATTGGAAATATGAAAGGCCAACACTGCTGCTTACAAACTTGCACCGCATAGCAACGGCACTGAAAACAATGGGTGGCAAATGGTAAATGCTTGTAATACAATACCAAATCAAGGCTCTCTCCAAAACAAAGTGAAACTTGCTGGTCGCACTATGGAATTCTGCAGCCCTACCCTGTACTGTTCCCACATGTCTTTCATTTGACCAGGAGGCAACCACCGGACCTCCTTTCCGGCAGCCTCTGGCTTGCGTGCTACATTCATCTCAATGGAACCGCGCATTTTCCGTTCTTTAGATTGTTTCGCCTTGGCAGGCCGCTGCAGAGAAGGTTTTTCGGAAAGCTTTGTGCTGGGGTCTTGTTCTTGCTGTATGAAATCACCATATGGGTCTCGCTCACTGTCATCTTCAGGTGGTTTCAATCCAACAACCTGGACCTCCACGTCAGCATTTTCAATGTCATCCCGGAAGTCTGGAAGTGTTTCTGCGACACTGTTGTATAAGTGACCAAGGAAACTTACAACGCTTGCTCTCTGCGACTGGTCCAAAGATTTAGGTTTCTTCAGGTATCGCAAATCCACTGGCGGGGAAGTCTTTCCCTGTTGGATGGCGGACTTCATCCGGGAGAACCGTCGTGATCCTCACACTGAACATCTCTGGCTTCAACTTGCAAAAGAAAAGGACTGCCAATCAGAACTAATAACTGAAAACCAAAAATTGTTATTGTTAACCAATCAGTTGTTCGGGCAAACTACAGTTTTAAGCACCAGTCGGCGCACAGATGCGCAAGAAAACGGAAAAACATCAAATATTCTTGTTAAGGTTCCAATCCCACGCAGAACCTTCCAGGCTTTAAGAGGCACACAGTGGTGTCCAGCAATTCCCACGGATCGCCTTGCCTTCCACATCGTTCCCGCAAAATTTCAAAGACCTGGGTCAAACCATGGAATGGAAGCGATAGACAAATTACTTCGGGCTGAGCCTGTGAACAAACAGCAGACATTGGTTTGCCTCCCAGAAAAAAAAAAAACAAGAATCTTGAGGACAAGTTTCCACCTTGTCTTGATCAAGTTTGTGCAAATTTGCCCACTGTTTCCGGAAGGCCAACAGTTTCTGAAAGTCCTCTTCCCTGCTAAATTTCTGAAAACAGTTCCACTTGCTACAGAGGCATTGTCTACCCAACAGTCTGCGCACAGAAATCTCATCATCCAGAGCCGGGCGCTTCCGCTTCCCTACCCCCACCAGTGGAAGTTGAGAGGCGTCTGAGCCTGCCTCAGACTCAGATACACCACAAAACTCATTTTCGCTCCCACTCAAATCCTCTACTGCAGGTAGAGCCATGGGCATGCACCATCAAGCTGAGCGAGACAAGCCACAAACCTACAATGAATATGTGTCGTTTTCCGGGTTTCGCGTCTCTGTTTCTTAATGGTTCTAAGGTGGTTCTGGTATCCTGTGTTGCGTCAAAATTTTGTTTTTAGAAAATATGATGAACAAATCTCATGGCTGAATGCAGTGGGCACTGCAGCAAGGACAATTCCTGAGCCCGAACTGGGCCTTCCGACACGAGTGGCGACATGCATACATACAAAAAAGTATGACCATGGAAACCCAATCTGAAGGGGCCCCCTTTTAACCCAATGAAAACGGGTTCCGGTTTCTGAACCAAATGTGTTTCCAAAGTATGTGACCACTGGCAAACTGATCGCACTGGACCATGGCTGCTCCCCAAAATTCACTGAAAGCAATGCCATTCATTTTTTCCCCAAAAACCTTGAATTTTTCATTGAAGCTGATTTAAATTTGACTGCATAACCGTTACCCTTTATGTTGTATCTGGTTTCTCTTGGAAATTAAACGCCATCAACTTGTCCAAATATCCTGTTTCAAAGTGAAAAAATCCAGAAAGCCCGCGCACCAAAGGAGCTGAGGCGTGATAATTTAGGGGACAGGTATATATAGTTTACCTGGGGAAGTGCAATTTTTCAACCGAGCAGTGCCCCAAAAAGTGCACAGGGCTGTGGTAATTTGCATAGTTTTCACAATATCGTCCAAATTCACCGTTTCGGCCCGGCATGTTCGCAACACGTGCCCAACCTGGGGTCAATATTTGCCAAGAAGGCCCAAGTTGGACCTAGCAACTTTGGCCCAAGACATGGCTTCAAAATGACTTTTCCCCATTTGAAACTGCCACCAACGGATCAACTTCAGCCCAGCGTGCCCAAATAAATGGCTCCAATTTGGACTCAAGTTGGGTTCAATGCGCCGCTCAGCACCCCGGACCCAAAGCGTGCGTAAAAAGGTTTAATATGCCAATCAATGAGTCAAGCGATGGCCCAGCATCAGATCAGGTAGGCACTACACAATACCACAAAGGATCTGGGAACCCCATTCATTTTGGGAACCCCAATAGAAGGAAAATTCTTTTTCTGCAGAGTTTTGCCCCAAAGCATCTCATGGATGAACTCAGTCACATACTTAGGCTTGCGCTGCCGGTAATGCTCGGACAGGTCAAACTTCTTAAGTGTTTTCCTACGCCCTGTGATCAAT
>Ga0126342_10018629_pt1 | contig 11881 bp, 8 predicted proteins | sample Cyp1metagenome_FD_92528 | JGI IMG/M metagenome (GOLD analysis project Ga0126342, IMG submission 92528) | Coral microbial communities from Lord Howe Island, Old Settlement Bay, Australia - Cyphastrea 1 metagenome | ecosystem: Host-associated > Invertebrates > Cnidaria > Coral ... | reverse complement strand
GCCAGCCAGCATCGAACCTTCAAGACCTCATTAGGGCATGAAGTTTTTTGGGCCCAGCCAAATCTAGCAAGATAAGGACAAGACGGTTTAGGAGGGAAAGGACCAAGACGGTACGGACACTCCCAAGTGATGTGCTCCCAGAATCCGCCATTCCCGCACCCCCAGGGACAAGCAGAAGAACGAGAAGACGAACGAATACGAGAGTAAGTACCCGGACTGAACGTAGCACCCAACCCGACCGTGGCAGCGACGAGACTGGACAAAATCCAACAACGAGTGGTTTCGACATCCAAAGAAAGGAAATCTTGATCAGAGACAGGGAGGGACTAGACCTGATGCCTGCCACATTCGGAATATTTTTCCAAACCTAAGCCCTCCAGCCTTCCCGAACATTGTGTTGAGCAAGACCGATAAGAGGCTCCAGCATTTTGGGACCAGGACGAACACAAAGGTCGACCTCGACAGAAGCAACAGGATGACGCAAGAATGGAACCAGGAACGCAAAGCGCCGGAACAAGTCCCACCATGATTAGACTATAGGGAGGGTCACAAGACCGGAACCGAGCACGGAGGACCGCAGCCACCAAGCGAGTGACCCAAGTGACATCCAGGTGCAAGCTACCCCTCAAGAAAAGAGCATGCAGCCACGGACTGGATCCGGACACGGCGAGTTGAGACCCAAAAAGTAGCCCAAAGAGATTTAGCGACAGTCCAGGTGGGACCACGAGCAACCCAACCGTAGTTGGCTTTAGGGAGGGCAAACTGCTTGAGATAACGAAGCTGGGTAGGAAGTAGGAATCCACAGCAACCCAGTAAACAAGCAGTAGCCTCAGTAGCCTTAGCAGCAGCTTTGATGGAGAGCAGAGAGTCGGGCAGACCTGACCCGAGACATCTCAGCCTTACGTGCTAGATCCTGCACTGACTACGTGCTACAAGTTGCATTTGGCATCATTTGGGTGTACCAATTGCCTAGCGGCCGCCTGGTGGCCAGTTATTATCCATCAACGCCCAAGGCTTTTCAGAGTCAAAGTAAAGAGCAATCACCACCCACCAGGTCATCATCAATAAAAAGTATAAAGAAATAGATAATCATCATGAATCATCTGCTTCCCAATGATCCTTGGGTTTTTGCTTGTCATCCAACTGTGCATCCGGAGTGATATGGTACAGTGGAGGGCTTTGTAACTGGGAAACTTCACCGTAGGTCCCCAACCTGAAGCAAGAACTACTAATTACATCTAATTACTATATAGACTATACAGGTTGGTGGTTTCAACCCTCTGAAAAATATTAATTAGAGTAGTCAGTTGGGATCATTATTCCCAATTAATATGGAAAGTCATAACAAATGTTCCAAACCACCAACCAGCTATAAGTACTAAGATTCCAATTCCAACTGGGAAATCCCTGCAATCCCCGAAATGGTGGCAGGGCACGCTCGGAGCACCGGGCAAGCACATGGCGGGGCCTGATGGCGATGGCGGATGGCGGATGTTTATGAATGAAGATATGTTTAGTATTCACCATCCCTTTTTAGTACCCAATTTTGACCCATAGCCAGTTGTTTAGCATCATGAACCACTGAAATTCGACATGCTCTCTCTCGCCCACGTGAGGGACAACCATGGTGTAGCCCACTTCATGTGGGGTGAAGGGTGTATTCCTGAGATTTCCTGAGTAGGGATGGGAACATGAAGTTCGAACTTAGGAAGCACTCCGGCACTGAGACAGTCGTGAGGTCTTGTTATTTCCCACGTTTTTTTGGAATCCAGATCTTATTAACTATTGTAGTAGGTAGATCACCACATATCACCACAAACCCGTGCCAAAACTAGCAACTACCGCGATCCATTTTGGGCGCCCCACGAGCGTTGCCACAAGTCGTGCAACTCAAAGGAAAAGTTGCTGCATTGCGTTCCGAATCTGGGAACCACTTCGAGAGCCTTTTGGCGAATGGCGTGGCGCTGTTCTGACAAAAATCCGATGATTTCAAGGACAAATCTGATGGGTCCCAAAGCTATGCCAACAAGGAGCCAACAAAAAGCTATCTGAAATGCCAAAATAGTTTCTAATATGGCTATTTATAGTGGATTTTCCCATTAAAAATGGTGATTTTCCATTGCTATGTTAGTTCACCAGATGGTATATGGCAGTGTGTCAAAACCATCCTTGTAACCCCTTTTTTGTTCACATCAAAATAGCTGGGATTTATGGATGTGAATAACCCCCTAAAAATGGTATTTATAGGTATTGATCCATAGCCATATGACTTTCAGATATTTTCAAAATATTGATAATTTTCAGTTGCTGCACCAGTCTAAAAACCTGGCGCTTAAGATCCACATGTCAAGTCGGCACTCAAAAAAAGCTGCGTGGGCTACAGATGGGTGTCTGCCACTGAGATGTCGCTGGGCTGCCATCACTTCAGGCTAAATATGTATATTGAATATGGCCCAGAAGTTTTGCAGAAGGGCTTGGCCATTTCAGGGACTAGAAATGGCTAGAATCTCGACTCAATGAGAGTTGGGAAACTTTTTACAGCATGTTTCTTTGCTTTATCCGCGTATCTGGTGTTGGAAAATGGTTAAAAGTATGTTAAACTGTCTGCTTGCGATGGCAAGCAATCGCCATCTTCAGCGCAGGCAATTTTTTCCTTGATCTTGCAAGCACTTAAAGTCCAAATGGAGGTTTCCTAAAATGGTGGCACCCCAAAATCGATGGTTTACTGTGGAAATCCTATTGCAATGAACGATTTGGGGTTACCCCCATGTCAGGAAACCTCCAAAGCGCAATTGCTGCTTAAATCGCCACTGGTGCTACATCTCCTTATTATCCGTGGGCGCTGTTTTTTGTTTCCTCATGTTTGTCGTCAAATTGCCATAGCTATCTTGGACACCCTAAAAGAAAAAGCACCATATATATATATTATGTATATAGTTATAGTTATCCATTCTATGGTTGCGGCAAAACACACATGTTCAATCATTTTCAGCGACCGGTCACCAAGTTTCACCCAGAAACCAACAAATGAAGGCATGTTTGACAATACTAAAACGTATAATAAAACCATGTTGAATCTGCATTTTGGTTGGTTGAGTCCCAATTTGGTGCCCAATGACACTTACATATTTAGGCCTTATATATATATAGGCCAAAAATATATGGAATCGGTACCTCCGTCCTCAATCGGATCCTGAAATTCCCATTGATTTATGCTGATCTTGGATTTGCTTTGTTGGGGTCCCCCAAAAAATTATAAAAAAAATCACTAATCAGATTCCCCAGTCATGGTGGATTTTCCATTGGCTTCCTGAAAATTCCCATTGATAACATGCCTATCATCCACAGAGACCTCCCCAAATGGCCTCGGAGAAGTCTAGGATGGACCAGCGTCGGCAAGCCGTGAGCCTCTAGCTACGGTGGATCCCTACGGATCGGGTCGGGTCGGGTGGAGCCCTTTATGTATCGAGCTGGTTTCATCAAAACATTGAACATACTGGCAGACTGATCTTCAACTGCCAGGAAAACCATAGGAAAATGGTGGTTTAATGGGATGTTAATGGGATTTAATTGGGATTTAATGGGATTTACCCTCCAGTAAATTAACATAGACCCTGGCAGTTGTTGGGGTTGGAAGACTAGTGTCCACTATTTTTGTTTGGTGATTTTCAGGGTCCAACTGTTAATTTACCAGAGGGTATCCAATATCATCCACAAATACCATATTAATATCCAATAACTAATAGATATCATATCATATCCAGTAGATATCCAATATGATATCATATCATATCCAACTTCATCAAACAGATTCTCTCCAAAAATAGTGCTGAAGCAGTGTCATCCCTCTAAAAATAAGTACCGACCTACACCTTGAACTCCTATGTGAGACTCCATTCCAAACGTGAGCTTTTTGGCAAACGGGCTGTTGATCACTCTCCCGGAAAGGGGTTAAAACAAATCGCTTGGATCAGATGGCTTGTCGGAACCCACCTTCCATCAGGATTGGCGGTTCTAGCCGCTAGTTTCCCCATTGAATCTTGCCGTATGGTGGTTTTTTGCCTGTGAACTTCCTAGCTGCAATCGATGAAATTCTGTATAATATCATTATTGGTTTATGAGCCGATGAAGCCAACGAAAAAAAAACACGTTCCCATCTCATGAAGTACTGGTTGATTCCTGCAATAAAATGTAATATTGATAAATTATATACCCAGATGCTGGTGCTGGAATATTTACCTACAAAACTGGTTGATTTTTGGGGTAAATGTAGGTAAAGATTCCAGCACCATGGGTTGCAGAATTTCTATAGGTATTCCATTGGTATTCCCATGACGGGTCAAGGTCTCTCCATCCCACCGAACCAGGTGGAACCCGTGTCCCCAAAGCTTGGGAAGCCCTGCAATTCATCTCGCCCGAAGCCGGAGCCTGGCTGCTTCCCCTTTTGTGATCCCACAAAAAAAATCTAGAAGTGACACTACATATATTAGGTATGTATATAATATATATATATATATATACAATACATATATATATACAATAAATATAGTATAATATAATATAATAGATATATATATATATATAGACATATTGAAGGGAATACATATGTGTTTCAAATTAGTTCTTTAAAGGATGTCCAAAATCCTTCCGGATTAAAACTGTGAGTTTTCACTTTGAGTAGACCCGCAAGTGGCGCCGCTCCCTGGCACATTTTCGCGTATCGCTGAGGCTTTGACCGGGCGTTCGCTTCGATTACAACACGTTGATACCCCAAGTTTTTCGTCACCAAATGTCACCAAACAAATTCTTCGAATCCTCCTGGGTGTTTCAACAACAAACACGTAAATGATCTTAAAATATCTTAAATGTGTCCAAGAAATAGATCCAAAATTATCCAAGGTCTGACACAAAAGACTTCGAAGTTTCACCATGCACTCTCCGAACCAGCCTTGCAAGGCCTCCCTAGATGCATTGATCGCCCTGCATCAGCGATTGGGGTCCACAGCTAGGGACGAAAAAACACATCGATTTGAAAACAACAAATAGATGTTAGATGCTAAAGATGGTCTTATCCACCCATTTGTTCAGGGCTGCGGGAAATTCATCCCAATAGTCAACAATGATCTCTCACGGCGGAATGAACTTCTTCGAAACGCATTTTATTTACGATACTTATGATCAATATAATACATGGTTGGTGGTATACCTACCCCTCTGAGAAATATGAAAGTCAGTTGGGATGATGAAATTCCCAATATATGGGAATAAATAAAAAATGTTCCAAACCACCAACCAGAATATCAGTATTTAACAGCCACCAGCTCACCCATGAAACAAATCTTTGCATCACCGGATGGATTTACCATGAAACGGAACACAAACCCTTCAACCACCTTCTAGTAATGCTCGAACGTGCACAACGTTTAGATTTGTCCAAATCATTGCCTGTATTGTTTTTTTCAGAGAAAGCTGCAGGAAACCCCTGGGATCCCTGGGGGTGTCGTGGTCATTTTGACCATGGTAAAGACATTCTAACTGGCTAAATTACAATAATTCACCAACCTGAATCTTGCGGCCATTTGGGGATGATTTCCCGAATCCTAACTATGATTTCCAGTGAGGGAGAACAGTGAGGTCGTTATAATTTACCCAGATATATGTATTATGGTTTCATAACTTCATAACAGTTATAAGTTTGTTTAGATTCGCCCCAGTAACTAGTTCGTTATTTGCGTACCATAAACCATAGTGAAATTGGAGTTATGTTCACCAACTTAGTTATCCAACGGGGGCCCCATCGTGTTCGAATGCCCATATTTTGTGTCCAGTCTTCGAAAGAAAAAAACCCGATGGAATCCCGAAAAAATGTTAAACGCCTCCGAATCTCCAGGGCATGACAGCGACCAGGGCCACCTCAGCACTCAAATGGGATCTCCTGTGGCTAATGATATATGATATACCCATATAATATATATACATGTATACAGTAACTATATATATATAATTATTAGGATTATTTAGGATTAGCTAGGGGTACAGTATCCCGAAAAGAACAGGGATTCTCTACTGTTCTGCTTCCATTTCCCTCGCAATTGACCTCAGCACCGAGAAAACCAAGGTTACCAGCTCCCTGCTCCCCCGAAATCCACTGCGACAATCATCAGTTTCCCCAATTCAACCACTTTTTTTGTATCAACCCTCCGAAATTGGAGGTTGATTGGGCTTACCAGTTTACCACATGGCGTATCCCCAAGTCTGAACCAGCCTGAACCCCAGTCCTACAATGTGGGCGCCCCCAGTTATAGGTGGATTTATAAACCCCATGATATATATATATATATATAACTACATAGTTCTAAGTATCATAAACCATAGTCATTGGAGTTATACATCAACTTAGCATAACTTGGCTATCGTTTGGGGGCCCCACTTTATGAATCATCCTCTGTTCTTGGTGTCCCCACTGGCGGGCACGTAGCTTTGCAGTCGATCTTTCAGCCCAAGTTCAGGCATCTCAGCCTCGGAAAGGTGCCCCGGACCCTTGGAGGGGGATAGAGTGGTGATGATCACGAGTCACTACCCTCTGGTTACCCTCTGGTAAGCTAACATAACCATGGAAAATCGCCATTTTTAGTGGGTAAATCACTATAAATGGCAAGTTTCAAGAGCTAGGTTAAATTACCAGAGAGTAACAATTTCCTACGGAAAATCACCTATGTTGATAGCTAGATCATCATAAATCATCTATAAATGGGCCATTTTCCATCTGTTAAATAACCATAGGGATCCATAGGGTATTGGAAGCCTTTGAAAGCTCTTCGAGCACACATATCCTCAGCTCAAATCCCTGGTCAGATTGATCAGGTTGTACATTCTCAATGAAGAAAATCATCTGCTTTGCGGTTTCATATGTTTCATACTATAAAGAATGAAAGACTCTTAGGGCAGCATCGCCAGAAAATATCATAAACCAACAATCCCTGTTTTCTTAACATAATTGATCACAACTGGGATTCTAAGCTCATGGATTAACGCTCCCAGATACAAAGGGTACAATTCTCTTACAATGTGGTTAAAACAATAATAAACTACCCATTTGGGAATGGTTTATACCACCTATCTATGGTGGTTTGGGGGATGGTTTATATATTATTGTTTTAACCACATTAAATCTGATAATCGACCAACTGTTTTCTTGACACTGCTCACTTGCAGAAATCATCAGCCTAAGCAAACAATGCCGCTGGGGTTACGGCAGTTTCTCTGGGCCGATCGGCAATCAAAAACTGGCAGGAACGTTGTCAGGGCGGATGAGTTGGGGTTTGCCCATACCCCCAAACTTGCCATGTTATTCAGAAACATGGTCATAGTTCTTTGGAAGTAGGGTAGCCTGTGTTCATTTAAAAACATGTTTTCAATAGGAGTAACCTGTTGTAATACGTGCAGTATTGTTTTATGATATTATATATATACCCTCTGGTTATTTAACATAGCCATGGAAAATATCACCATTTTTAATAGGTAAACCCAGGTAAACCATCTATTTCTATGGGCCATCTATACCATGGCTATGTTAAATAACCAGAGGGTTTCCATTGGACTTCTGGGTACCCAGCTATGACCTGTAGCTATGACCTGGTCATCTGTTCTATAGATACAACACCTTGATGGGAATATCCAGGCCGGAAAAAAACACATATAACAAAAAAAAACATCAATTGGGATTTTGACGTGTGTATATATGGTGATAATTCATGATCATTCCCATATCTTCCACATCAATGGTCGCATTTTGTGGCAACCAGAAAAGAACACTTCAGTCACTCGTCTTTCTTCACTGCTCAGGTTTATCAGTCGCGTCGTCCACACAACCGATGGACCCACGTGAGCTTTAGAGCCAAAGCACCATTCCTTCCACTCCCCGGAGATCACCTTTTTGGGGGTGTCTATCACCATCAAAAACCCATCTGGTTGGTGGTTTCAACCCCTCTTAAAAATATTAGTCAGTTGGGATGATTATCCCATATATGAAATGGAAAATAAAAAATGTTCCAAACCACCAACCAGCCATCATTTCACATGTGATGGTTGCACCTGGACTTGCACCTGGACCGAACACGCCAAACAAAATCCTGGCTTCGCAGAAAAAAGTCTCGCTTTTCCCATCGCTGTTCCTTTCTGTTCGGAGTAATCCCAGTGACCAATAGCTGCCCTGATGCAATCTGTGGCGTGCCGGTGCCCCAAGGACAACATCTGTGGCTTCGGTGGAGCTGCCTACTTGGGATGGGGTCCGCAATGTGCCGAAATGTGTTACTCTTCCCTGGGGAATGAGGACGGACACTGAAAGAATCTGTGGCATTCTGTTGCATGGGTCATTAAATGTCCCCATTGAACATCACCCAACCATTAGGTATATGGTCTATAATGGCTACTATAAGGTGATGTCCAATATTCCCAAAATGGGACAGTTACCAACCCCTGTGTTGACCCACCATTTTTCACATTTTTGGGTCCATGTAGTTCTCGAGTGACATCGCTTGGCGTGCTTGGCTATCCAGGAGGATGGAAATCAGGCTCAATCTGGTGTGGTTCAACCAATTTTCTGGGATAGATAGATATCCCAATTCTCGCAAGATGGTTATGTCAACCCAGCTTAATAAACTATATATAACAAAGTTGATCAGGGTGGTGAGTAGTGCTAAATCATGCTAAATCACTATCTTCAAACTGGTACCCTCTATTAGAACTGTTTGAAAACTGGTGGTTTATGAAAAAGCTGGTAAATCCAATAATATAATACATAAACCATATAACCATACCGTTAACATCCATGCGCCAACCATTTGACAGTCATTTTACATCCCAAGGATATACATTGATTAACATGTTGATCATCAACAAAGTTTCACGAGGAACTCCGCCACGCCCTCATGGACCAGGCCAGCCCAGGGTCCGAGAAAGTAAGCCGCGACGCGACTTTTCGCGCCGTGAGGCCCCAGCGCGAAAGCGCTGCAAGTCGGTCTCCAGTTGTGCTGGGTCTTGACTCTTGACTATAGCTGTGTGTAGACGCAAAGTAGTGGACAAATGTGATCTGGTTGGTGGTTTCAACCTACCCCTCTGAAAAATGATGGAGTTCGTCAGTTGGGATTATGAACTTCCCAATATGGAAAGTCATCATCCAAATGGTCCAAACCACCAACCAGGTATGACTGTTAATGATCGTCCCGGTTCCCCACTTCCCTATAGGAAGCACCGGAAAAAAATATGGCGAACTGACTAGTTAATTTGGTGATAATTTGATATAATTTGTGGCAAGAAATCTGGGAGCATCAATTCAACAGGGGATGTGACTGGATTTGACCCCCAAATCTGAGTTCTTTTTTGCTGCGACAGCAGTCGGTCGATTTTTCCGAAAATCAAAATGTGCTGTCGCACCAAAAAGCAACTCATCAAATACCACAAAAAGTCTGGATTTTCGGATTTTTCTTGGTGGATCAAAATGTCCGAAAATCCGAAAGACCCGAGATTCGCGATGGTTGGAATTATACTCCGACTGGAAAACTTCAATGTATATTTCTTATGGCCCCACAAGACCCATGACCAAAAGTCAGCAATCATGGCCATCACCTGAGGTGTCGTGTTCAAAACCCGTTTTTTTGTTGTCGTCCAATATGAAAAATCCCATGGAAAACGGCTGGGTCAATGGGATTTCCCATAGTGGATGAAAATAGTTATACCCTCTGGTAAACGTTTACAAACGGCTATTGAAAGTGGCCATAGAAATAGTGGATTCACCCATGAAAAATTGTGGTTTTCAATAGTTACGTTAGTTTACCTGAGAGTAACCCCCTTCAATCATCAACCAACAAACAGCAATCAACAGTTGACTTGATAGACCAGACCTGCCTGTGCAAATAGCTTGGGTCCACGACAACGATTCCGCGTGCGTGCGAGAAGGCATTGATTGGAAACGGTAAGCTGCTCAAGTCTTGTCATGAGCTGCTGTTAAAATTGTGGCAAATCCAGGCTTACCGCGGAGCTGAAAAAAAAACCTCCGAAATTCTTTCAACTTGCCCAATCTGCGATTGGAAGGCTTTCAATCTGTCTGTAACCCAAAGGACTTTTAATCCAACGGACTTGACTTGATGGTGTTGGGTTTTGTTTTTTTCCAAGTGTCCTCACCCACAATCCCCTGCTGAGTTGAAGGCCAGGTGACTTAGATTTTATACACTTCGATGCAATTGCAAAGAAACAACGTCAAGGTGCAGAACACCAATCCATGACAGTCAACATATTGACATATTGGATACCCAACATCATGGAACCAAGCATGGGGTTCTCTTCTAAAGAGTTGGGCTGGTCTGGAATCGCTTCAGTACCATTCTGGGACGCCAACAGATTCAATCAAGGGTCCATGACTGATCCCATATGTGTATTTTTCTCTGTGTTCAAAGATTGTAGAAAAAGAAGCAGAGATTGCAGAATATAGGAAAATATCGGGAAACAGTCTGACCGACCCATATCTTGGTTAAACTTCAATCTTTAGATGGATAAGCCTCAATGATATATAAATAAGTTTCCATCAGCTATACGCGTATATATATATATGTATACACACATATGTATGTATTACTATACAGTATATATATACACTATTATATTTATACTTATGTATTATATTATATATATAATATCATTGCAACATATTGTAAGCACTTACTGACTGGAATGTAGAGCCAAGTATGGCCAAAACTTCATCCCACAACCTGCACGTTTTTCATGAGTCCTCCATCATGAGCCCCGATGTTTGCTCGCCTCAGAAAAGCCAAAGAACCACCACGTGCCCTAAGCAGAACACCGTGGCGGAAATGCTTCGTGCGTCCTCAATTCGTGCTGGCTGCCAATTCGTATCAAAGGAATGTCTTGGAAAAGAATTCAGAATAGTCCGATTAACAATCAGATACAACAAGCTACTGGCAAGCCTCGAAACAGTGGTTGTTGCGGCCGCGGCAAAATTGCAACCATTCCAGGGTTCTTCCACCGGAAGTTGCAGCTTCGCGGCCCCCAAGGGGGGATGATGCGCACGGGCTGGCCCGTTCGGAGCGAGGAGGCTTCAGTCATGGCATGCGATCAAATATGATTCATGATACCAGGAATGGCAGGTGAGTCATGGATTGTGATGATTGTGTATAAAATTATATCATATCTGGTTGGTGGTTTTTAACCATCTTGAAAAATATGAAAGTCAATGGGAAGGATTGTCCCATATATTATGGAAAATAAGAAATGTTCCAAACCACCAACCAGATATTATATCCCATCTGCTCCATCTATAGATCATTTACCAACAATTGAGGTTTCTCTGTATAGCGGTAAATTGTTAGTAGATATTCCATGAAGCATATGGGCGCTGTTGAAAACCTCACGCATGGAGGATGATGGTCCAATCCTTGAATACGAAAGCAGCTGGATCTATTGAACAATCCTTACTGTTCGGAGGCTCGATCAATCCCTGAGCGTCATTAGTAGTCCATGGTGGGAATCATGTGGTGCAAAAAATGTGCAAAAAAAAACAAGTTGTGCCTCGAAAAATCGGGTATATAATGTAGGAAAGCCAGTACTAAACTTACTAAACCTAGCGATTTATGATGACTTTGGGGATGGTTTATTTTTGGTGTCTAATGGGGGGCCGAGGCCCAAACATCTTTGTTGGTCTCTAATGCCATATAACGCCATACAAGTATATATATTATGATAAATTCACTACAGTATAGTTCACCTTTCTAACGCCATCAAAGTATATATCATGATATATTCACTACAGTATAGTTCACCTTTCTAACGCCAAAGTATATATCATGATATATTCACTACAGTATAG
>Ga0126342_10018628_pt1 | contig 11882 bp, 18 predicted proteins | sample Cyp1metagenome_FD_92528 | JGI IMG/M metagenome (GOLD analysis project Ga0126342, IMG submission 92528) | Coral microbial communities from Lord Howe Island, Old Settlement Bay, Australia - Cyphastrea 1 metagenome | ecosystem: Host-associated > Invertebrates > Cnidaria > Coral ... | reverse complement strand
TAAATAAATAAATATGAATAAAAATATAAATAAATACATTAAATAACTAAATAAATAAATAAACAAACTAAATAAATAAACAAATAAATAAAAACAAATAAATAAATACGAATAAATAAATAAAAATAAATACACATGAATAAATAAAAATAAATGAAAAAATATGAATAAAAACATAAAAACAAATAAAAATAAAATAAAAAAAATAAATAAATAAATAAATAAATATATATATATGTTGGCAGCGCCCTACTCCCAGACCCTGGGGAACCTTTTTCCGTCTTGGGCAGAAATGTCCCTGCGGCAGATGCTGGATGTCTATACCTGGATGGCGGTGAATCGATTCTGCTATCACTTTCAAAATTGTTGTTGCGTCCATTGATTTCACTTTGTTCTGGTCGCGTTTGTGCCTGGGATCTTTGGCAGCTGGTGGAATTGAGTCTGCTCTGTCATTGTGGCCTGGCCACATAGTCAGCCAAGTCTTTGAGGAGAGGAGATCCACCGGTGCGGCGAGGCATCAGATACTGGTTGCGGTAATTAAGTGAACATCTCTTCACTTTGCTCTGAGAAGACCTGAAAGTAAGTCTTCTTGTTCTTGTACTTTCCGAAAGCAACCTTGTATGTGTCCCATTCTCGCAGCGATGGGACACCCTCCGGCAAGGAGGGATTCACACTTGAACGACCACATGGATCATGGGCCACAAGTGGTGATGGAGCAACCGGCACCACATAGCCTTCCACGCTCTCATCATCCTCGTAGTCCAGTGCTGTCTCATCGAAGATGCTTCAATGCATCAGTCATGGCCTCTGGGCAGAGAGACCGATGGCACTGAATTCAGTCTGAAGGCCATCCTCTGTGCCGCGCACTCTATTCATGACAGATTCAAGTCCTCCACGGCGACGAGCCCCCAGCACCAGTTCAACACACTGATTGAAATCAGCCACGGACCGTGGGACTGAGTAATTCACTCGGCTACCGGCGGCCTTGGAATTGGACATTTCAACAACAATATGGAAAAACAAAATGTTTGAGCAGCAGTGACGCGGCTAGGCACTGACACACTCGCATCATTGCAAGGTTCAGGCTGTGGCAACCGAAGTTATTAGCCTAACCCCAAGTACCCAAGTTACCCCTTCATGATTTATGCCTTTACTTATTTATTGTTAACAACCCCATCTTTCGCACCATTTCGTGACTGCTCTTCCACACGGGACTCATGCTTGGCATTTTTGCGGGCAAACGCTTGTCTACGGATCCATTCACCGGCACGCAACTCCAGAATCCTGGCTTCTGGACTGACTTGATACTGTGATGATCGTAAGCAAGCTCTCAACAAGTCGAAAGCCTCTGGGCTCTCTTTGGTAAGAGCATCTGCCAACATCCGGTCCGTTGGCAACCACCGCAACGAGGCACTTAGTCTACTGATGGAATCACGAATGATAATGATGTCACCTGAAGTTCTTCTGTCATCAAGTGCAGGGGAAGATTGAGATGAAAGGTGGTCATAGAGTGACTTGCAATCTGTTGCAAGACTGATGGTTCGGGGATTGGGATGATCCCAGCAGCTATGCGCAAATCGGCAACCATCTAAGGCCTCTGACAACAACAGTGACACCGTGACACCCATTCACACATGCTAGATGCTACGGCCATACTCTGAGCTTCAGCGCTTAAGGTGGAGCTTACAACACGAGGGGGTCTAGCGCTTCTCCAAAACACTGGGGACCATGGACTGAGAACACCATCATTAACAGCCTTATCAATAAATCCCAAAATGTATCCCGCTTGAGTGGCTCCAGCTTTTGCGAAGGTTTTTGGGCGGAATGCTGCAAAACCTGAGCTCTTGGTCCTTGTGCTGTCGGGCTCTGCGGACAGCATGGCTCGCTGATAGAGCATCAGCCACAGTCGGTTGAGGAAAAGACTGCTGGGAAAGGGACACTTGAGTTGATAGATCAGGTCGTGACTGTGTTGCCAACCAGTTCAGACTACCATTGATAGCTCTCAAACAACTGATCTCTTCGACATTCAAGGGTGCATCTCTGTTCTTCAACCGCTCTTTGGAAAAATGCATTGGCCGGAGTTTGTCAATGAACTTAGCCTGGGACATAACTATCTCAAGAGACAGTGGGTCTTGACTGTAGGAGGCGCGGCAGAAATCGCCGCCCTCAAGACCATCGCGCCATTTGCGGAATTCAAAATTTTGCTGCAAGTGCTTCAGGGCTTGCTCATACTTAGGACCTTCTCCGGCAGTTGCACAATCATCTACATGCACACCATAGATTCCTGTCAGTTTCCCATGTTCTCGGATGTAAAGAGACAGCTATCAAAACGTGAACGCTCGAAACCAGCTTCCAACAAGACAGATGACAAGCGTCGATACCACGCTGAGGGTGAATCACTCAAACCATACACATGACCAACTACTTCGATAAGTGCATCATCTGGAATCCCTGGTATTCCTTGTGAGGGGAGGCGCGCAAACAGAGGTCTGTACTGCTCATGAGCAGGCAAGTCACCTGCGGACAAGAAAGCGCCCTTGATGTCACCTAACTTCAATCTCCACTTGTGTGATGCAATCGCTTGAAGCAACATGTTCCGTACCACTTGAGACAGGACTGAAGGTCGCCACTGGTGGCCTTTGCATGCAGGTCAGGATCGAGGTGACCCTGAAGACACCACCGGGCTTTCACCCGGGAGGGAGTATCATCTCCTTGCTTGATGGTGACTACATACCTACTTCCCATTATCCTATGAGGCATCTTTTGGCGGACATGGTCGGCTTCGGGTCCTAGTACTCTGGCAGCATTTTTGGCTAAGATAATATTCCACTCCAACAACTTAGCTCCAGTACCACGGATTTCCTTGGAAGCCTTCTTTTGGATATAGTTGGCCAACAGCACTTCCATGGAATGACCCCGACGCATGCCATTGATCAACTCAGAGGTTTCATCCTGGGAAAGTCTTTCCGTGGGATGGCCAGCTTCGTGTGCAACAGACAACACTGCAACCTCATCCTTGGCAAAAGTGATATCACCTTCTGGAGCAACGCGCAATGCAGCATCAGGTGGTGACCTGTCAGGCGATTCTGTGCGCTGGCTCTTGGCACGGCTGTGACCTGCTTCTACCTCTGAGCACTCTCTTTTGATACCTGATCCTCTACTGTCAGATGATTCTTTTGATGACTCATCCTGTTGGAGAACTTGTTGCAACAGCTGTGGAGCAACCTCTTGCATCATCTCTGAGAAATCATCTTGAGACATCCCACTGGGCCTATATAAGGTCATGGGTCCCTGCTTTCCTAAGACTTTGTGGCGCACAGGACCGTAAGGCGAGGATTCAGCAGCATCACTGGACATGGCAGATAATTTCGCATCGCCAGGGATCAGTCAGCCTCGTTAGAGGTATCAAGGACAGGAGTCTTCGACTCCTCCTCACTCATGCACTGGCTCAAGCTCCGGTGCAATTGCCGGTGATCCAGCTTCAGGCATAGCAGACTGTTCATCAGCCTTCGAGGCTTCTGCAGATGGCAGCGCTTCGGCAACGACTGGCTCCGATTGGCTGGGATCCCCTTGGGATACCAAATCAACAAATTGACGGCTTTGCAGGGCCCCCTGGTCAACCATGTTTTTGATTCCAGCCAACTCCAAATGTGGGGTCAGTGCCAATTGCTTTTCTGACTCAGTAGATGGACGAACTTGTTCTGGGGCACAACGGAAGATTCGTCTCTTGTGAATGGCTACGACATTTCTACCAACATGACCAAGAACAATAGCGGGCCCATGCCACCTACCATGCTGTTCCAAACTCCCTTGTACCCATTTTTGAGTTCGCCAGTAGGCCAACGCTTTGACCTGGTGTCACAGTTGGAACTACCCTTGGGCGAGCTGTGAGCTCACTAGACACACGCCATGTTCAGAAAAGCCACAGGTGTCATGGCAACCAGCTGAGCATACAAAATGCTCTTGAACTCCTGAATCATGCTGCACCATGCTAGCACCATGCTCTCGACCAGTCGTAGACGACGTAGCAGCACCTGAAGATGCGGCTTTGCTCTCGCAGTCTCGGGCAAAATGCCCCAGCTTGTTGCATTTGAAACACTTTGATCGCTTCTTGACTTCTTCGACCTCTACTCTGAAAGCCCTTCGAGGATCACCAGCCTGGCGGAATTTCCGCTCGCGCTGGAGTTTGTTCAGCTCTGCACGACGATCTTTCCAGGAGGCGGCTAACACTTCAGCAGCATCCCGTTCATCCCATACCTCATCATGTTGCTCATGGGAAGGGGACTCATCGTCCAGGCATGTTCAGGCCATGTTCAGCTAGGAAGAGCTCGACATCTTCGAATCCTGTGGCAAGGTCACGCCCCGCTTCTGCCGGCTTATTCAAATCAACTTCTTCAACGACATGCACGGAAGAAGAGTTCTTCCGGGAAATGGTGAGCTCCGGATAGCAGCTGCGCATGGAAGTTGTAACACTATCGAATTTCAAATCCCCTTGAGCCCTGGCCAAAACCACGGCACGCTCGCCTTCGCTAAGGCCACTGGAAGAGTCCAACCTCTGGCCTCATCAGGGAAACACCTCCTGGCACATCTATCGATCACCTCACGGGCTCGAGCAGACCATTGACGGAGGCTCTCACCATCCTTTCCATGAAGGGCGAAGACCTCAGCAATGGTCTCCCACATCTCATCATGTCGACCTTTTTCAGGCCATCGTTGATCTAATAGTTTGAACAAAACTTCTTCGCCACCCTCTATCTGGTATTCTTCAGGCTTAAGTTGTTCCACAATCTCCAATGCACGTCGCTGCAGGAGTGTCCAGATGAAGGAGCCGCGAGATGATTTTTCCAGTCTGTCCATGGTTCGCATCTTGTTGATGGCCCAAACTTTCCACCTCCTATATTCCTTATAGTCAGCGTTGTCACCAGAGAAATATTTCAATGATGAACCCGACTCTATGGCGGTGAATCGCGGGTATAGTCTAACCCAAGACACCCTATTGGAGCTATGGTAGCTCCGCTACCAATGTTGGCAGCGCCCTACTCCCAGACCCTGGGGAGCCTTTTTCCCTCTTGGACTCTTGGGCATGAATGTCCCTGCGGCAAATGCTGGATGTCTATACCTGGATGGCGGTGAATCGACATATATGTATATATATATACATAATTATATATATATATATATCATTATACATATATATATCATTATATATATATATATCATTATATATATATCATTATATATATATATATTATAGGATATTAGAGAGATAGGCAGCTTGGTACATCTTGGATCCCTGAGGTCATTGCCCGGTTGTAGTGGTCGACGACTCCAAGGAGGACGATTGGATGGACGACAACGTCCCTTCTGTCCTGGTCAGGGATTACTCCATTTTTAGCCCCATTGAAGTGGAGGATTTACCCTGTAAACCAACGGATACTAACGGAAGACCCAGCATTTCTAGATCATTTTACCGATCAAATGAGATTTAAGCATCAAAAATGGAGGATGGAAAATGGGTGTGAAAATGCAAAGTATCATCCATTTATGGTTATTCATATATTACATAGATAATATGTGGACATTACATGTACTGTATAAATGGAGAACGTGACGGTAATCAACTGGACTTGGGTGTTTTATGATGTTTTCCCGTAATTTTCAAACCCCAAAGAAACCTTCAAGGTTTCCCAGTGGCCGGGGTTCCGGCCTTTTTTGCGTCCTTTGGCTTGTCTGCCTCCTTCTTTTCATCGTCCTTGTCCTTGTCGTCTTTCTTCTCCTTTGTCTTGGTGAATTGTGATACATGTGATACAGTAGCACGACTCCAAAATATGAACTGACACAGTCCTTGTCCTCTGCCATGTTCGCAACGCAGCTACGAATTATCAAAGCTGATTGAACCCAATATCCACACGTGTCGTCATGCCAGAGTTGTGGGTGGTGAAAAAAACATTTCATTATATATATTTCATTAATTATTTCATGCTCGGCTGCACCCATGTCGATATTCACAGCAAATGAAAAGGTCCGCAGTCACAGTGTCAAACGCGAGTGATTTCAGAGTTGCTGGTGGTTCTACAGGTGGTACTGGTACATCTACAGAGCTACAGAGCATCTTTACGATAGGGCGGCGGTCTTTGGCCGCGATAGGTGACACGTCCTTGGCCAAATCCGGCCGCTTCTCAGACTTCAAATGCCGGGTGACATTTGAGAGAGCCACTCTGACCTCGTGTTCGAACTCGGTACGTAATACATGTGGACCCACAGTGACTCTTGAGAGGAACAAAGTATAAAAAAGTGAGGGGTCGACTCAATGTCTTTCAGTGTCTTGTTCTTGAGCTTGATGTTCAGTGCAGTTTTTATGAGCCTGGCCAAACCATGCTTGCTGCTTGTCAATTCGAACAATCCTCTGGGAATTTTGTCCAATAATGAGGGTATACCCATGACGCGCCCACCAAAATGGCAATGTTAATATCGAACATATTCAACAACGATGATCGTAACCAGTCGATTTCAGGAGCTTTCCATGATTTTCCTATATTTTTTCAGAAAACCATCTGGCTTGGTTCCAAAATATCCAAATCTCCGCCAAGAAATAGCCAGAGATGATGCCAAAATGGTCAACCATTGGCCAGGACGACATGTCGGACTCCACCGCACTGGGCGCCTGCCCCGGGACCCCAAACGGGAGCCCAGGGTACCAGGGAGGAAGATTCAAGGATGTTTCAAACCAAAAACAATTCGAAGGTTATATATATAATATATATATATATATCTGTAAATATACTTATACATATACACACACATTTATATATATATATACTTGTACATAGATATATATATATATAAATACGCACATCCTTTGACACATTTGTATCAATCATATCTGTCTATGCACTGTTTTTTTGCATCAACAGTGTAACAGTGTGACGCCGTCCTGGCCTGCTTCAAGGTCTGCAGGATCTGCTCAAAGGATTGGTTTAGCAATGCCTCTTGATTTAACCTTGACATGTGGCCAAAGCCCACAGGGGAGACCTGAGAAACTATGAGAAACTACCCCATTTGTTGGCCATTTCAATTCCAATCTATAATTTAATGGAGGAAAATGAAGATAAACCATGGATTTACAACGTCACAGGGGACCCCCAGTTATCATCCAAGTTACAGTATTGGTAATGTTTAATTTGAAATTAAGGGACTTTTGGGATGCCATATGTCATATGTCAGATCAATGTGATTTTCACAGCACACCGCATGTCACAAGCAATCCAAAGCTAGACTACTTTCTTCCAAAGCTGAAAAAAGAAACTGCCGCTGAAGGCACTTCAGCAAGGCCAAAGCAATGCGGAAAATGATCTTAACCTCAAATCACCCAATGGCTGATGTTCAGCATGGAGAGTCTGCCAATCAGCGTAATCAGCCCTTGCGACAGCATCAAATCTTGCGAATCCAAGGTCAACACCCCTTCTGCAAGGAAAATATCCCAGACTCTCACAACTGTGGAGAAGGGGAAATTGTAGATGCACACCTGATGCAAAACGATGCAAAACATTTATGGAATCGTGCTTCAACGGTGCGCGCGCGCGCATCATGAAGGACTATAGAAGAAGAACAAAGTATGACTTCAATTTCATGGCATGGTGCTACAATGTGCTACACAACCGCAGGGACTGAGGCTGCCGCGGTCATGAACCATTGGGATGCATACATTGTTGGTTCGACGCCTCCGGATGCTGGAAACCGGCACAGATCCGACAGAGCAAAATCCTAATGGACTTCTCTCATTCTCTGGTGGCTTTACTTGGCAGATCTTCCAGCCTGCAACCCTTCCAAATCCTCTCCATTGCAATAGGCAGCTTTGACAAGTCCACTGGCACTGGTGACCAAACCTTCAGGAACGCTGTTGCCCATGCGCCTTGTTCAGTGAGATGTTCGTGTAGGCGTGGCCTCAGCCCAAAATCGCATCCAGCCTTCAAGCCTTGCAGCAAGCCTCGCAGCTCGTGACTGCCGCCCGGACAGGTTCATCTCCAAGAGCCTTTGGAGTTGAAAGAAGTACTTGTTCAAAAGCGGCAGGTTTGGCCTTGGAATTTCGATGATTCTCTGCCCAACTTTGCGGCACACAATGACGCCACAAATGGCATAGACATAATGTGTGTATATATATATATATATACGTACGTAATCGTACGTATATTTAATTCATCTTGTCATACAAGTATTTATTATTGTGCACGATCCAAGTTGTATATGCATGGATCGTCGGATACAATGCCCAAGGGCCGCGCATAAATAGTCCAGCCATGCGGTAATTCTCCAGCAACGAGATCAACATCAGAAACGCCTGGCCCATCATGGCCCATTGTGGGCAGCTGTTGATACTCGGATCACATGGGGGGAGCACGTCGTCTTCACCCATGTACATCAGCAACACGCCACAGATGAAGCCCATACCTTGACCTGGGAAGCAATGAAAAATGCGACGAAAAAAGCACCATACGACGCTGAAGAATGCTGAAGAGTCTTATTCCCAATGAGGTGCCACAGATTGCAAACTTGAGGCCAAGGGGCAAGGGACGAAAGCTGGCAGGGTAAAGGGAGAAGGAAGGTGTGGTTGAAAGAGCGGTGTGTGAGGACAGAGGGAGACACCAAGTGGAGAGGAAGTCTGATGATTCTGACGGCGACGATTTTTGGCAACGATGTCCCCAGGAAGGATTGAGCCACGGCAAAACTTGTGAAAAAGCCTTGGGGGGGTAGTTAACTGAGTTAACTGTGAAGTTTCATGCGATTGGCGATTCCAGCCCCTGCCAATACTTTGCCACAGCAAGAGGGACTTCAGCAGCTGCCACAGCTCCATGGTCTTTTGATGCAGCGTTTCACTTCTGGGATCCTTGCAATATCCAACCTCCGCATTGAAGATCGAATAGGCCCGCAGCACATTCAAAAGCTGCTGTTGTCCAAGGCCTTGCTTGTCCTGTACAGCAGGCACATCAAGGTTCCACATCAAGCAGAATTTCAGCAGAATTTCATAGAATTTCCAAGCTGAACATCTGCTCCAAGGCACTCTGTAGAGAACGTGTTTTGGAAAAGTCCGGTTGATGTCTCTGACCTTGGAGGAAAGTCGCAGCGGCACATCATAAAAAGTGTGCACTGTCTGCGGGGGCGCCCTCGACATTCACTTGACATGATGCATCTGCAGGTCTGATATGTGACTTTGACATCAGTAGCCTTAGGACTGACAGCTTTTGGAGCCCTGGGACCCAGGCAATATCGCCCTCGCAAGGGGCTGATTGAACGCGCCTCATCTGCTCATATATGTCCTGCCATGGACAGGTCTGACGGGCTCCATATGTGACCTGGACATACCCATGGAATATCATGGAGTCCAATGCACCACAAGTTCCAAGTCTCCTTGGGGTGCTTGTTAAGTAATTCTCGGGAGAGTGCCAACTTTTGCCAAACCTGATGTAAGATGATTTAAGCACTGCCTATGGGTTTGATTCAAGCATGCGACTGTCTTGGGTCCACACAGAGCCACGCAGAAATTCAGGAATGCCTTGACGAATGAGTTCCTGCCAAGAGCTACAAGGATTCAAAAAAAGGGGGATACCCTTTGGCAATCAAGCGTGGCAATTGAAAATCACCCATTTATGGATGCTTTGCCCATGTGAACCTCCATTTGTACGGGATTTTCCATCGCCAGAAAGGACAATCATGATCATCATGATCATCATGATCATCATGATCAAGCATCCAAATTCGAGGGTTTTCCCAACATTTCAAGACACACATCCCTGCCACTGTAATTCCTTCAGGGTCGCAGTCGGAGCGCCTTGCACTTGTCCGGACACTTGGCTCGAAATCGATGAAAATCGATGCCTGTGCAAAAAAAAATACGCAGGCCGTAGGGCTTACGAATGATCTGCCTCCATTTAAACATACTGTACCACACCAAGGGGAACATCTCCAATGACCTACATACTTAAGTCTGATGTTCAAAATGGAGTTTTTATTTCTTTTAAATCCACTAAAGTGGGTTAATTATGGTTAACTACCAACCCCTGAACAATCTAACCTCTTGGTGGAAATGGATGTACATGTCAGATTGTCCACCGCAGCAGTTCTCGCACATCAGCCATGGTTTATCACTCTGAGGAGCGCACAAATCACACGCCACTGTTCAAGGTTCTCCACTGGGTCTAGAAGCTTTGAGGCCTCGAAACAAGTCCACCACTGGGTTCCTTCCTGTGCATCGCTGACGAATCACCAAGTTCCAACATGGAAACTTCCAAACTTTTACTCAAAAAATCTCTGGGAAACCGGCCCTTTGAGCCTTCCTCTCGGCCTCCTCACACTTGGGAAGTCTCCACAGTCCAAGGTAGTCCTTGAGCTTTGATCCATTCCATATATTTCCATATCAAGGTGTTCACGTCCTCCTCATCATCTGGAGGTGCCAGCAAACATAATGATTCTGGGTCAGCTAGTTGTGCGAGCATTCAGGCTTGAGCCGCCAAAACTGATCACATACATCCTACTGGCTAAGCAACCTGCAATGACTCAGTTGATGGTAGCATGGTTTCAAGGTTCTCAAGGTTCTCAATGTCACATCTCTGCAGCCCTCATTCCAAACCTTCTGCACCAAGCCACACATCTGCGATGTTAGGCGATGGCAGTGATTCCATTTGCTTCACCTTTTTCTGTCGTCGGTGGAGACAGTCATGACTCAGGCGCCGGATCTTCCGCCTTTTGCTGAGAGTCATCAGGACCAAAAACGAGCCACACTCAGAATTTTACACAGAACAAGAAGCAAGAAGTGATTCCAAGTGATTCTGCCGATTCTGCCCCTTGCCTTCTTTTCCTCCGTTTTTTTGCCTGAAAAAAACACGATGCTTTGCAGTACACCTTCTGGAAACCCACACCGTCGTGAGCCACGCACCGCTGGTGTTGTTCTTCAGCAAGTAGTAGGCCAGCCACTCCACCGGATTTTCCGGGCGTGCCTCAGGGGTTTCCCAATGGTGGGTTAAGCGAAAATCTACAGGAAACCATGGATTTTCGGATGAAATATGGGGGTTTCCTGGAGATTTTCCTCTAAACCCATCCATTGATCTTCTGTGCAATGTGGGTGAAAGGAAAAAACCTGGACCGTGGTGACCCGGGCCTCTGCAACGGCGTTCATGCCAGGCAACAAAGAGGGTACCACATACCTGCAGGCACAATCCCCACAATTTCTCGGGATTCCCGCAATTGATGATGATAATCCCCAATCTATTTCATAAAGGTAGTTTATGACCAAAGAACAAATCATCAACAACATCAACTATCCTTGATAATTATTCATTTGTCAGTTCTATACCCCATATTTTTGGTGGTCAAACCCCATCCAACACCTTTAAAGCTTTAGCGGCGCAAAACCGCCGGGGCATCAGGGCACGTGTCCAGGTATTGGCGCAAAGGAAGGTCATGCATGCACGGAGCAGGTCGTTCCTGGCACAAAGAAAAGAGTGCCCTTCTTACAACACAAAGTGAGGCTTTATACACATAACATATATATATATATTAATATTTAGTTATATATATATATAAATAACTTAAATAATTATAAATATTATGAATTATTAGATAGACATACATATTCATAATATGTATAATACAATCGAGGTACATACATGTATCATATATACACAATTTATAGATACATAACAATAGTAACACTCTGTAACAATAGAACAAGATAGCACAACGTAATTTCAGGATGTATATTATATAAATATATATGGGGGTTGTCCAAAATACCTTTTCCCGGACAGCCCTCAATCGCTCAGCCAATCGCGTAGCAACCGCGGTACCACAGTGAGCAATCGCGGAAGGGTTTGTTCTTCGTTGATCAG
>Ga0126342_10018627_pt1 | contig 11882 bp, 13 predicted proteins | sample Cyp1metagenome_FD_92528 | JGI IMG/M metagenome (GOLD analysis project Ga0126342, IMG submission 92528) | Coral microbial communities from Lord Howe Island, Old Settlement Bay, Australia - Cyphastrea 1 metagenome | ecosystem: Host-associated > Invertebrates > Cnidaria > Coral ... | reverse complement strand
GTTTTGAGTCTGCTCTTAGGGTGCGTGGGAGGTGTGGAGGGGGGGGGAGGGGGGGGGGGGGGGGGGGGGGGGCTAAAATGACTAGCAAACCCCTGAAGAATCAGGTAACGGGGCTGGCCGCCCTCCCCTTTACTTCGTAAAGTAAAACTCAAGGTAGCCCCTCTGGAGCTACCTTTCGTGACAAACATCCCATCAGGACCCTTGCATCATCCCAGTCCAGGCGCCCTGTTGTAGGCTTTCAGCTCCTGATGCGTCCGCTCCAGGATGCAATCCCCGGCCATGCTGAAAATACGCAGCTTGCGCTCCGTGGCACAGCCCAGGACTGTGACCTCCACATCGCCTGGTTCGATGGTTGGATGGGCCGTTGGCTGGGATGGGAGATCTGAAGGAACTGGCTAACATCATTGGGAAATATTGGGAACATGAAAGTTTCACCAGCAAAAAAAATGCTGGCTTGATGTAACTGGTTAGTTTTGTGGGATATCATGGGTCACGAGGATTCAAACGGTCGATGCGCCCTTATTAGTGGTTGGTGGTTAGGGTAGGCCCTTAATAGACACCCGTTTTTTAGGGATCACCAACTGAAGGGGGGTGGATTGAATTCCACATCAAATTCTCTTGCCATCTCCATCATCTCAAACCTTGGTTTGCTGGATCCATCTGGATGAGAATTCCCACCCCTAATGTTATTGTCATTTTGGCTCATTTTGGATTACTTCTCTTAACAGACCATCATCTAAGTGTGTCTAAAAATGGGTCAAAAAACAAAACCCTAATTTCATGGACATGCTTGGTGGAGAAATTTATCTAATTAGTGCATTTTCTGAAAGCGAGTGTATTCCTCAATGAAAACTTGGCCAATTTTGGGATCATTTCCTCTATTGCATAGCAATCCGGAGTCAACGAGCACACGAGCCCGCACGCCAAGCAGCTGCGGGAGGAAGCTGACTTTGCCACATATAATCTGCAGGGCGCAGCAAAATGCAGCAAATGCTTCAGCTTTGCGGTGCTACTGCTGCAGGAAACCAAAAAAAAAGTTGGCAAGTTTTGCCATTCAAATGGGAAATGTTGAAGTGTGGAAATCCTTGAAACCACTGACCGGGAGAAAAAAAGGCTTGGAAATTCACAATTCTTGCTAGCATCTGCAGTTGGAAATTGGATCGAATTGGATCAATGCGTGGCTGATTTCCCCAAGGAGTCAGTTTGTGAATTCATTCCGGTTAATTAGTTGCTTTCCCCTTGAGGAGAGGGACAACAAAAACACATTTTGCACTACCATCCTAACATAACCCTGAAGCAGGTATATTCATAAAGCCGTCCATCTCTCATGAGTAGTTAGCTGAAACCGGGAGAAACAAAACAAACAAAATCAACCTCAGCCAAAAGAAAGGATAATGCTGAAGAAACCAATGGGCACACCATGCACGCCCTGCATCCCAGCTAAACATACTAAAACCTAGTTGGATCTAGTTGGATTAATGGGGTATGCTGCTGTACTCCAGTTAGATTAGTCGGCCACTCTCGGCACCCAACCCTTTCACCCAGACACTGATCCGTTTCACTGTCTGTCATGGCGGCATTCGCTGTGGCCCGATCTGGGACCACCGGTCCCGTGGCACACGGGCGGTGCAGTCGTCTCCGGTTGGAAAGAAGAATGACTTGGTTTTAAAGCTGGGTATGGACAAATCATGTGTTAACTACAGCAACGTAAGGCTCGCCATTGACATCTCACAGTTTTTAATGTAATGTGAAGAATACCTTGCCCACATGAGGCCAACATTGCTCACATGCACGCTCGTTACAGCTTCATGTTTTTTTCAACTCTTTCTTGGCCCTGATGGAACCGAAGGTGAAACCAGCAAACACTTGAGCCGCCAGGCAAGTGAATGCGCCGCTTCACTGGAGGATGGCCACAGGCCATTTCATGACCTTGACCTGGCAAGATTGCTATATAAATCCAGCTAGACAAATCATTGATACCTCTCTCCAGAAGATGTGTGAGGATCTATGCCGCACAAAGCCCCTCGTCAAGGCCATCTTTTAGGTCCAAACTCCAGATATCTGTGTTGTACCACTACAGTGGCAGCTACAAATGAAGGAAAATTAACCCACCGAAGTAATGAATGGTTCACCAGTAAAATCCCGTGACTGCGCACCGAACACCATGATGCAAGCCAGTTCAAAGGTGGGGTGTCATTGAGTTCCTGGCTTCTTTGTGTTGCCTGCAGCATCCATCAGCTGGTAGCCGCAGCCACTTCCCCGGAGTGCTGGGTCGAGTTAGAGTGACTCGGAAAAAGACCTTCAAGAAACATAGGGCCCAAATGGTCCAAATGGTACCTTTCCAACAAACAAAGCATAGAAAATATGAATGCCCTCTGGTAAACGACCATAAACTTGAAGTCCAATTATGCAGCCATTTGTTCCGGGAAATCATGCGATGGACATGGGGGGGTTGTTGACTTTCCGCTGTGGGGCAAAACATGTAAAAAAAAAAACAAAAAACCTATCCAAACGATTCCGTGCATGATGCGGGTACAACATGGTACTAAGGCTGCTAAGGTGCCGACCAAATGCTGTTGGTTTGTCCTCAACTTGGTATGGCCATACACGGGGCCAACTGCAGCCAACACCACAAATGTGTACTGGCCATGTTCAAGTGTGCACTAACCATCACTAACCTTAAGGTTTACCAACATCAGCACCAATACACGCACCATTTGAGACGATGCTTTTGGAACACGCCTAAATCAAATTCATTAAACATCAATCAGTGATAACACAACCCAAGCTTGACCAGTCGCAGGGGTTCACCTCTGAAATCTGGCCCACCGAATGGATTCCCAAGTGGTCTTGATGTTGGCAAACTCTGCCACCATCCAGGCCCGGTAAACCATATATTAATTATTAATGTAGTAACTGTAGTATATTATATCAAGTGAAATAAGAACAAAACGATGCTGAACTCTCAAGGTGCCAATGTTAGATTTCACCCAGTCCTAGAGGGATTGATGGCGAGGTTACCTTTAAAAAATATCCCAAGTTCTTCCATCCTGTAGCTTCGCCAGGAGCCCAGCGCCCTGCCTCCCTGGACCTCTTGCGTCTGGAACGTGTCTCTACTATCGACCTTGCAGCGCCCAAGTGATGGAAAGGTAGCCCCCCCCGCCAAAAAAAAGAGCAGAACTACAACATCAACCAACTGTGGTAGAGGCGATAAGTGCAAGATAGAAACAATGCATCCAACAGTTTCAAGGGTAAGTAGAGGCCAAAAAGTGCACGATACAAATTGGCGAACCCCTTTTCTTAAACATCTCGGAACTTACACTTACACAGGCATGATACGTGTATATAGTATTATATAGTTACACTTAAAAAAAAAGTGAAACCCCATGCTGGACCTTTACCATCCCGAATTGTGCAACCATGTAGCGGCTGTAACCCGACCCAAAACAACAATAGACAGTGGGATTTCACTAGCACTTGACACTGCAAGCGCAAAGCCCACCCCAAACGTCAAGTCCCCCCGCAAGCGCTTCCACAAATCTTCACTGGTTACCTCCTGGCAATGGCATGGGCAGAGCCAGTTTTTTTTTTAAACACGTGATGAATTCGTGGCGAAGCTCAAGTGCCAATCGTGAACCAACCGAAACTAAGGCTCACTAAAAAAAACAGAGTTTGTGCAGCATCCCAGCCGTGAATGTTTAAACCTTTCACTTCCAAACAGTCTCCAAAAGTTGCTGGGAGGATCACAACAAGTAGCGCCAAAAGGCCTAAATGTCTGATGTCTTCAGAAAATGACAAGTGTCAAAACGACGTCGACACATTTTTCACTGTGCCTTCCTAATCAATCCAATTCTCAAAGCTAAACTATTCGAACTATACGTAGGCAGTAGGGCTGGTGCTCAGCATGCACGCCGAGCGGCATGCGCGGAAACAGCTGAGAACCCGCTAATCAAAAACATTGTCAGATAGATCCGGCATCAAGAAAATGACAATAGAAGACAATGGGCAATTCAAGAAAAATCTGCTATCAAACATGGTTGTCCCAACTCCAAAGCAATCGGCAAAGAGTTGCTTTGTCCGATAGTGGTGTAAGTTGAAGGATTTCAGGAGCATGTGCCATCTCCATCCCTGTGCCTGGGCGCAAAGCAAACCTTAATTAAATACAGTAAGCCTGGGTTCATCCAAAAACTCTAAGCAGCCATCTTCTATGGCAGCGAATAGACAAATCCGAACCGGCACGGCCACACCAACGGTCAGTTCATCTAAACTTTCAGCGCGCACCATCCAGCTTTCTGCTTTGACATAGACTTTTACGAGTTTCCAAGTAAAGCTGTGCGCATCAGCATCATAGGTTCTTTCCACTTCAACTTTGAAGTAGTTTTCGTCTTCCAAACAGAATGGCTTTGCCAAGGATGCGGCGGTGTCGGCATTCATCACCACCGTGTGAAATGCATCAATGGCTTTCTTCCAAAGTTTCCGGAATGGTTGATTGTCCAGCTGCGCTTGTTCCCTCATCTTTGACAGAGTGGTGACATGTGTCTGTGCGTTCCATTCAATTGGGCTGAACATGTGACAATCGACTGGTTTGCTGTTGGAGGGCCCTGATGTCTCTGTGACAAGACAAATGCCTAGTCCGTGGGTTGGACGCCCCAACTTGAAACTGAAAATGAATTTGTTTTTGTCTCCTGGCAACGTTTCAGACAAGCACATAGGCATGGAGCCTTCGGAGAAAGGCTGAAAGTGTGTCGGAAGAGGAGGCTGTAGATCAGGACCCTGCAAGGGAAGCAGTGCATCTTTCTCATCATCCTGGCCCTGCTGAAAAAGTTTCACATGCGATGCGCATACTGTGCCCACAGGCAAGAGGGTTGGAGTTGAAGGCGATGGCATCCAAAACTCCCGAACGATGGGGTCGTCTTCATACAGGAAAGCAAGTTTTCCATCACGGTAAATGGTCATGCTGGTAATAGTTCGAAGATTCGTGGACAGCGGTGGCAATCCTTCTTCGCTATCAAAAAGGATGCCTGAGATGCCTGTGCCCAGGACGTGGCGGACCTCCCAGGTGTCCATGGTCACATGGAAAATTTTGTGCTGCCCATGATCGTACACGAAAAGGCCACTATGGTAGGCTGCAATGTGCCTTGGTTCCATGCCTTCAAACACTACCTGGCACTCGTTCTTTTTCCTGTCGAAGCAGAGGACTCGTTGGTTCCCAGCATCTGCAATGAACAAACGCCTGCTGAACACAGCTGTGTCGGTTGGATTTCTGAGCAACTGCTCTGAGGGTCTCTTGCTATCACTGCATCCCGGTACTTCGACTTGTCCAATCAAAGGGCGGATGCATTTTGTCTCCATATCCAGTGAATATACTTGGTGCCGGTGCCCAGAGCAAAAATAGGCATGGGAACCTGTCAAACTGAAACCTGTAAATCCTGTATGCTGTCTCCAATCTTCCATAATCACGTGATGGGTCTCTGAAACCGAGCCAACGGAAACAAAGTGGGATCTCCAGAAACCACCGCTAACCACCATACACCCATCACCTTCCATAGCATCACCAATTGCCATCCCGGAACTCATGTCCACACACCTAAAAGATACCTGATCACCAACTCCCTCATATCGAACAAGCCAGCCATCATTATTATACTTGTGCACATACAAATCGCCTGCATGGGAAGCCACATGTCGTGCATCCTTAACGTTTAGCACGCGTCTCACCACACCAACACCAAGCAAATCCGTTGCCATTGACGGGGCGGACGGGGCCCATTGCTCCTTCAATCGCCTGATGTCTTGGATGATAGGATGATCTGACGTCAGCAGCGTCTGCCACTTGGCATCCGCCGCAGCGACCTGCAGGACTTTGCTGAAGGCACTTTGCTGAAGCTGATCAACATCAACATCACCCATTGGTTGCAGAACCGGCCGGAACTCCGTTGGTATCTCACAGTTCCTCATCCGTTCCGACAATGACTGCAAAATGCTCACACCCTTCCAACAGAAAATGATGGGAACCCCTGCAACAAAGCGGTACTGACTTGCACTGCAACCAGCAACTAGCTGATAAATCACCAGCTTGACAAACAACTCGTACATGTGGGGTTGAATTTCTGCCTGCAAAGCTGACATTTTTCCTGACAACTTATTGTTGGCAGTCTGAAACATCTTCTCCAACCCTGCCACAACTTCTTGACCGAGCTCTTGAAATGCGGCGTGGTCCTGCTGCTGGGGCTGCACCCAGCAGCAAAAGTCTTTCCATGCCTTGAGCCTCATTAGGACAGGAGACATGAAGAAAAAATAAAAATAAAATATAGAGCAGAAAAGGTAAACACCTACACTCAAGTCCTGGATCAATTGCTTACTCATCCCGTGTTACCAGCTGCAAGATTTGGGGGCATTGGGGAAATTAACAGGTGGCACATGCTCCACTGCTCCACTACCCCAAGCAAATACTTCCAAACTTACTATTGACGAGTAGCAATAGCTTGAAACCGGCTACTCTTTGGACCAGATTGATGGTACCATCCGCGTTGGCCAGCTTTGACATGAGCTCATCGGCTCTCTCCCATACTCCCATCCCATCCCATAAAGAGAAAGATCTGCAGCTACCACCGGGAGTTGGAAGCTTTGGCTGCAAGTGGAGACTTGCCGGCGCCACCATCCTGATGGGTGGTGGAACTCCGCCGCATCTGACCTGCTTGCACAGCAAGCGCGCCAGGTGGACGCGCGGGTTCAACATGACCAATCCTCTTAGGGTCACTTATGGACCAAGGTGGTCAGTGGAAGATATGCCCAAGCCAAAATGGCTGTGGCAAGGCTACAGCTGAGCAGCCTGATCTCCTAACCTCCAACTGTTCCAATCCTTAATCATTGTTTTTGCACGCGAGCTTTTCTAAGGTCACATCAATAAAATGGAGGCACCGACAATCGACAATTGCTCAAAACAACAACAGAACATTAGCCAATTGCATGCTAACCATCCCTTGCCTCTGAACCCTCCAGCATAGCCAGCAGGTGTTTGGTGACCTCATGGTCGCAGGCTTCCCATGGGAACCTATGCCCAGGCAACAGGGTTGGTCTCCACACTCCTTCTCTTGGATACTGCAACTTGGACTTGTGAATTGGGACCTTAAAATGTACAAATAGGTGCAGCATGGTACAGTATGTAACATGGGGATTGTGTGTTTTTTTATGTTCCTCTCTCTCTCTCTCTCATCTTGCATATCATATCACATAATTTTGTGTTACATGCTTGCTTTAGGGTACATGGTCACCGCCAGCAACATTCTCCAACCCACACATTAGGAGCTGGGCCAATACGTCCACTTGACATCTGTGGAGGATCTCCTGCCATTCAACTTGGAACGATATGGGGGAGGGGGAAGTCAGGCTGGAAGTGTTGAATCCAATATGGGCATTGCATGGTATGGTAAGGGCATTTTTTTGGTCCGAATTGGGTAGGTCGGGCAGATTGAAAACCGATCATGGGAATAAGATGGAATAACATGGAATAACACAATAATCAGGGGATCCCAACACCTCTTGAATTCTGACCCGGAGCTCGATGCTTGGATGATTGTTTGGGGCTGTGCGAGGCTTCGACCGACAAACATGAATCAACTCTAAAGACCGAATGGACAATGCAAGAGACAGAAAAAAAAGGAGAAAGATAAATGAATCAATGCCACTATCTCTTCCACTTGACACTGACTAGTTGGTAGTTTCAATGTGTTTCAACTCATCTCGCAAGTCTACTTCATTATCCGTCATATTCTGTTGTCATCCATCACCCATCATCCTCCATCATCATCACAGGATGGGATCATAAAACCGCCAAGCAAAGTGTGCGCCGCTCCTCCAAGTAACTTCGACTCACCTTGCCACCAGCCTCAGGGGATGTCAAGGGTACATCCAATCCCAGGTCAGTTGATGATGCATTGGACAAGTCTTATGGTGCCACCAGTCCTTATGGTGCCAAATTCTCATATCATTCCGATGGTGCCACGATGTCTTGCGGAGTTGCGATCAGAGAGCAGTTTGTTCGGCGCATGCCTTTCCCTATGGCCTCCATGTGTATGAAGCTTACAAAAAAAGGAAATAAAAACGATCCTCAGGCAGGTAAACAAATCACACAAACAGAGCCCTACAACATTGGCCAACCTCAGATTGAAGGATATTAGCAAATCGAATTATACCAAATCTATCACAATATCCGGGCCGGATTTGCCTTTAAAATCCACACCAAAAAAATGTACAAAGAAAAACAACATTGAAACCAACCCCCAGTGGTTTGTCACACAAAAACTGCCGAGAGACCAAAGTCATGATGCATTCTGCGACGCGGCGCCAAACCGTTCCAGCCCTGGTGGTGACAATGGATCTGGAAGAGCAGTGCCTATATGCCCCATGGGTCAACATAGGATGTCTACCATTGTTTACCAGCTTGCTTACCCAACGGCCTCATGTAAACAAATACAGTAGATCATAGACACAGTATGGGGATGTATGGGGGATATTCAACTATATGATGCAATTTATTGTTACATATAGAACCCAAACATCGATGCAAACAAGTAGGCCTTGATTGACACAAATAAGCCAGCAACCACAATTCCCGGCAAATGGACACAAAGTCATTGGCAGTAACAAGAATTCCTGGTAGATGGACACGAAGTCATTGACTTGCCCCGTATTTCTTCATGCAAAAATAAAATCAAATCATGAACAGGCAAATCCCTGGAAGGACACATTGGATCTCACTCTCCGACTGCAATTTGTTTAGTCAGATTAAACCACCCAATTCTCCCAGCTTCAGCCGTAAGCCCATCATTTTTGGGCTTCCCCGGCAGGGCCGACTTCACCAAGACCTTCAGGATGCCCTTGGAGAGCACGTCACTCCGCTCCTCCTTATCCAGCCTCGGGTGCGCTACAAAGGGATGGAAACCCCCGGTGTTTCATGGGGAACACCAACGGTTAAAACAATGTCTTTGTAGGTTGTTCGCTTTAATTGTCGCAAATGTGTGATGTCAGCATGTCTATCTATTCTGCCTATACCTATATATACATATATAGATACATATACATATATATATATATAATTATATATATATATGCATTTAGCTACCTCTTGAAGCTAAATGTCTGACGATTAAGCCATCCAGTCATGCATTTAAAACAGCCTTTCAAAGTCTCTATTCTGTCAATCGCATGACCATTGATGGGTGGGTGTCCAACAACAAGTATGAATCACTATGTGCTAAGGTTGCCTTCCGTCCCAATTTGATCCTGAGATTGCCTCTTCAAATTGCTCACACCTTTCTATCTTAGCTGCCAGTGGTTGGTTGAGAAGAACACCATCAACACCTCACTGTTTCTCATGTGGAACCCCAAACCTGCCAATTCATGTTAGCAGAATCACCTGTCTAACCCATTTCTTGGGGTTTCTACCTTCGACTTCAGGGCTATCAACTGAGTTCCAGCCCATCGTCCCCCTGCCCAAGGCGCTTCTTCAACACCTCCATGGGCATGGCCCCACCCTCCAGCAGCTCTTTCACTGTGCCGAGGGTCCTGAGATACGGTGCTGTTCTGCCAGGCTTTAACAAGATCCTCAACCAAAACTGGATGGTGGTTTCAACACCTCTGAAAAAATTCAGTAAAATGGGAGTATTGTTCCCAATATCTGGGGAAAAAATGTTCCAAAGCACCAATCAGAAAATAGTAAGACTTGATTGATTTGGCTGGGTATAACCCCAAGGCCCAAGGGTGGCACTCTCACTTAGATTCCATGAAATTTGCAGGTCAGTGCCCGCGAAGGTTTGGTTGAACACGTTGATTCCCCTAAAAGTGGCAGAGCCGCTACTAATTTGAATGCAACCCTGTTGGGCTGAGATATGCGTTCTTTTTAACAAGCACGGGTCTGTACCCGGACATGGCTATGGGATGCTTTGGGTCATGGGTCATAACTGGACCAAAGAGTCCCAAAAGAAAAGTGAATATTAATATTCGATCCCATCCCACTTATAGATATTATAGTAGTTATTATAATCATATTCATATAAATATTAATATTAATTACCATCCCAAAAGATGGAATAGTATGGAATCTGAGTAATTAATGTTCCATCCCACTGTTGATCCATACCTCCCAGACTTGGTAGATGGTGCTGTAGCCCCCGGAAGCCCCCGAGATTCTGGGGATTCAATCCTCCATGAAAAATCGCCATGAAAACCCACCGTAAATCACTATGAATCACCATGTTTTGTTCATGAAATATATGAAATCTCCATGTTCTTGTCATTTTTCTAGGATTCAATTAATTCAATGGAGATTTCATCAACAAACCATGGGGATTTTCACCATTTCAATCCTTCTCAAGGGATTTCGACCGGTTTTCAATCCACCAAAGCGTCTGCTCTCTCCGCGTCTCCACCGCCGCCGCCAAGACAGAGACGCCGCGGCGATCGGTGGCCTGGCAGCTGTGGAATCCACCACAGGAAGGGGTTGATCTGATTTGAGATTCGTCAATATGGGGTTTAGTATGTTTTAGTACGGATATGTATTGTATGGATTAAAGATAGTTTTAGTATGATGCCATGTGGCTAATATAGTGTTGTCTTATGGTATTTGTATGCTTTTAGGGTTTAAAGCTATTTTAAATGTTGTTTTAAATGGCAAATATGGTGTGTTTTTGCATGTTTAGATGGTTCTGACATGGATTTAGTGCGGTTTTAACTAATTTTTGTTTGTTGTTTAATGTCACCCCAGCTCGTAGTTGGGGTTTCATAGCACCCAGCTCAAAAAGGGCACCATGGCAGCACGGTTTCAATACGATTTCCATTGACCCGTCCTTGATTTCCACCACAGGGTGGTGCCCCATAGTTAGCTAAGTTGGTTTATAAGTCCAATAACTATGGTGTTTATAGGTCATATATCCATAGTTAATGGTATTATAAACCATTTATAACTTGGGGGGGCACCACCTTGCATTCTGATTTCAACTGATGTTTCACACGCACAAAACGGTATTCCCATGTATTCCCCTGCTGCATCAGCATGAGATGATGCACCCGGCCTCCGGGTCACTGCGGAAATGCAGCAACTGCCTCGGGATGAGGGTTGTTGCTGGGAGGATTCAATCGATTCAAAGGATATTTGACTAGGAATACTAAGGAAACCATGATTTCTGAATGGTTTTGACATGTTTTTGACCCCCAAACATGTGGTTACTGAATGTTACTGATTCCACCACATGCCTAAGCTTAAATAGCATGCAACTCAAAGTGATCCTGAATGCATTGGTCCATGCTTCATTGCAAGGAAGGACTTGGGGGATCGTCTGGCCGATTCTCATTGCTGCTTCAAGTGCGCCTTCGTCGTGCCACACCCAGGGCATGAGTGTCCGTAAAGAACGCATCGAGGAGCACCCGAATGTAATGGGCCATTGTATGGTAAAAAAAAGGGCGCTCGTCGTGAGCAGGGGAGCAACGTGGTGTTGCACAGCAAAAGGGACAGACCATCAGCCCTAGCTGACGCCGTCACGAATGGTGCTTTCACATGCTTTCACAGCCCCAAAATGCGCCTCCATTACGCATTCCTCTCGTGCCTCAGCACGGAGGGGACCTCCGATGGCCAGTGGACCAGCACGCAAAGCCAAGATAGCACATTGTTCATGGTCTGCTTCGGCAAGAAAATCGCGGAGCATTTCAAATCCATGGCAGAGTTGTTTTGGAATGGTTTTGACTTTTTGAAGTCCAAACACATGGTTACTGATGGTTACTGATGGTTACTGATGGTTACTGATGGTTACTGATGGTTGCTGATGGTTACTGATGGTTACTGATGGTTACTGATGGTTACTGATGGTTACTGATGGTTACTGATG
>Ga0126342_10018626_pt1:0-10000 | contig 11883 bp, 11 predicted proteins | sample Cyp1metagenome_FD_92528 | JGI IMG/M metagenome (GOLD analysis project Ga0126342, IMG submission 92528) | Coral microbial communities from Lord Howe Island, Old Settlement Bay, Australia - Cyphastrea 1 metagenome | ecosystem: Host-associated > Invertebrates > Cnidaria > Coral ... | reverse complement strand
ACGAGGAGGCAGAAAAGAAACGCACCTCAACTCGGTGGCTTGTTGATGTCCTGCGGACAGTTCTACTTTTGCTGGGATATGTGGTGGTGTAAACCCTTCGAAACCTTCTTAAACAAATTACATAAACATACATTTTAGAATCTTGCTGTACAGCTAAACACCCAAATGAGGTCTGCGCATGCGCATCACACTTTGGTGGACACCTGCAACCAGAGAGGATTAGGCTGGCTCCCATCAAGTCGCCTTTCATCGTGGGAATTGCGATGTCATGTCACCTAGGGATTCCTTCACAAGGGCTATGCAGAAAAAACATGACGATGTGTCTTTTTACATGGAATAGAAGCCCAAGATAGCCCAAGAATAAAAGTATTACAGTACCCAGCACTTGGGGTATGCAAATACCAAAATTGTGTGTATAGTATGACCATATATGGCCATACTATGCAATAATCACAGTTTGCAGCAGCCATAGACCCTATACTTTGAAGCACCATGGCTTACCCACAATAGCCACGGAAAGTTAACATTGAATTGCAGGCTTTCAAGTGTTGCCCCTAAACGCCACAAATCAATAAACAGATCAGTTCGACGGATAATAAATATGTCTACAGTATATATATATGATATGATATTATTATATTATATATATACATATAACTGGCGACATGATTTCCAGTACATAGACCTTCAAAGGGGGAAACATGCTCCTCTGCTGTAAGCCAGGAACCCTTCAAGATGCCACGCCAGCGCATCCCTTGGCACACCGGAAGAACCGAGCCGATCGGAAGATGTGGGGCACGCTGAGCCCATCCGGCTGCAGGATCGACTCCCAACACCAGGAGATGCACAGAGATACCCTCTGGTTATGTCAAAATAGCTATTGGAAATGGCCATTTATAGTGGGTTTACCCATTAAAAATGGGTGGATCTTTCCATAGCTTTTTGTATGTTTACCAGAGGGTAAAGAGAAAAATACCAATGGTATCCGATGGTAGTTGTTTGATGCCAAACTTCTAGACCATCCACTTGTTGGAGCACTTCGCTTAAGTCTGATCCAGGTTCACATGTCTTTTTATGATCACCAACCAAAACGGGAATACTCGAAGTAACCAGGATGGAAAGTAGACAGTACTACAGTCTCTACAGTACCAATTTCCTGGAAAAAAAGGCTGTCACTCCATCGCCCAGGATTCGCTCGAAGGATGTCATTTGCTGGGCAGCAAAGACCGTATGGCAAGCCCCCGGACTAACTTAAGTGACGTCGTGAGGTCGTCCTATGTAATTTAGCCAGATGGATGACGTGGGAATGAGTACTTGAATGTGCATTCCAGAATATGTGGAACATCCCTAGTTATGTATAGACAATATGCCTTGCAAAGGTGCAGATACATATATATATATATTATCATATGTATATTGAACTGATACATATATATATATATATATACATATCAGTTGCATATCAATATTTTTTTAATGAAAGGTTCATAGGTAGTAACCAGGTACCTGCGTCGCTACGATCTTGCACCTGCTCACCCGCCACGTCGCGGAAGGCGTTGAGGACCTGCAGCTGAGTAGAAAAAAGCGGGATGAATATGGGATATGACTATATATGGAGGTTTCCATACATGGGGAATCCCCAAAATGGATGGTTTATAGTGGAAATCCTATTAATCACTATATAGGGATCGATATATATATATATACATAGTGGGATATTCCAAGGAATACCATTGGGATATATATTGGGATTCCAATAGTATGGCATAGTATTGGGATATCATATAAGAATAACATGTTATTCCTTGTACACCCTATGTACATACATATGGGATATGAATGGGATGTCATTTGCATATTAGTGAGATATGTAGCCAACAGGATGATGTTTGGGTGAGTTTGCACACAGACAGACAGACAGACAGACAGACAGACAGACAGAGAGGCAGACAGGCAGACATACAGATACAAACATACAGACATACATACGTTGGACATAAGCATCAAGCATGAACAATCACCATCAACAACAGGGGATTCATGGGCTATTAGTGGTGCTACAATAGGATATAAATAAATAAATACATATATATACAAATATCTATACTCATACCGGCAAATGGTGGCCACTCACTTCAGAGAAAATGACAGCATTTTGCATCAAAGTTAGGGGTATCATATTTTCAGAGACACCCATGTATGCCTACATCTATACATGTATATGTGTGTCTATATATATATATATATCGTTTACTATAATAACAGCATAAAACTGAATGATAACAGTATGGAGATATGATGATGGGACAATGGGGTTCTGATAGGTATGTAGTGGGGATGTAGTGGAGATGTAATGGAGATGTAATGGGATATACATACTATATGTAGAGAGGAAGTCATGATGATATGTGTATATATATAACTTATATAACCAACAATATGATATGAGCTTGTACAAACACGGAGGATACCACAACAATTGCCATTTGAATGGGGAAATGATGGTTACGGTAAGATGCATATAAATTGGAATTACGTCAAACTACCGTACACTGCAAGAATGGATTGTGGATGCATTGGTACTCTAATGACTTGACCCACAACCAAATCATGAAAGATGGTATGTAGTTCAATGAACCATATGGCCAAACGGTGGCACAAGAATACAAGCATTTTTGGAAGCCTAGACGGCTAGTCAAAACTTGAGACACAACCGCAATCAGTTGGTTGATCGATCCCTTCGATGATCTTCCGATTCAACATTGGGCCGTTTCCATTGCATACCGTGTGGATCGATTGTCAATCAACCACCTGAGATACGTCTTAAAGGAGTTTGTATTCACATCAAGAACAAGACTTGCCATGATTTGCCATGAACAATGACCATTCCCTACGATACATGTGTATATATATATATATACATATACATATACATATTCTAGAAAGAATGAGAGAGCTGATTGTATGTTCTTGTTGGTAACCCCGCTTCTGTTGGCTACCCCAAGTCCCATATTCTTGGCTAAACCTCTGGCTATGACCACATGCAGGTAGGCTAAAGACTGCCCTGTAATTATGTCTCAATGTGTATTTGTACCTATATATATATTATATACATATACATAAATATACATGTATACACATCTATATAGATATAAACATATTCTATATATAGACATAGATAGACATAGATGCTGTCAACCATTGACAACTTATATGAATATCTAAAACAGGTCCGACCAGAGACCATGATGGGCGCGGCCGTTCCAGGTCCGACCTTCCTTGCGAAGCTCATTTTCAAGACCTCGCCGGGTACGCGAAACGATGGCTGTGAAGAAAATTTGATTTTGGGTGATACAACGAAAAAGGGGCATCACCAACAGTGAGCAAGCAGGATGCAGTTGTAAGCAGCAGTGTGGAAAATATAACCAACACAGACTTGGGAAGATTTGGATTGGGATTTAGTAGAAGCTAACAACGATATGATTTTCGTATGAGTTAAGATTAAAAAAATAAAAACCCATCATCAAACACCAAATACTTATCACTTATCATTGAACCCTGTATCCTGTTGACCAACCATTCTTTCTGGGAACCCTAATAGATTCCCAACTGACAGGACAACTCTTCATGTAGTAGATGCTTCCACCTTTTCAACAAATGTCAAGTATTCCTTGGGTATATGACTATGAGTCAACACCCTGGCGAACGCCTGGTTTTGACATCAAAATAGCTGGCATAGCTGGATGTTCACCCGCAAAAACAGTCCCAAAGGTATTGACTTGTCAGTTGGTGGTGAGGCAAATGTCCAGCGGATTGACATCAAAAGCTGTTTTTTCATGGTGATGAAACAAAAACTGAAAGGACCAACCAAGTGCTTCCCATCAAAATTCATTAGAAAACAACTAATTACCAAAAAACATAATGACATAGAAATATATAAGTTATATATTTGGAGGTCTTTCACCTCAAGACTAGGCATGACTTTCACCGCTCCAGGCGCCTGGATATTCTGCAGGATGGCGTTGAGGGCCAATTTCGCCTTGTCCTTGATAGAAGTGTCTTCTGACCTACGCGGAGATGGGCTGCGAAAATGACCAGTTCATACCATTTCCATTAAGGAAGATATGATCAACCAATAAAAACATATAGGATGAATCAATAAAAACCCATACTGTAAAAACCATACGTTTTTTGAGGGCACAGGCGTTGTAACTGCTTTTTCTGTCAGGACTGATACCCATAATAACGGCTATGGCTATGGCAATGGATCAAAACCGTGGTACCCGGTACGTGACCATCAGGATATCGAGAATTTATACAGCTTCATCCTCCAAAATAAAGTGACTCGTACCTTATTAGGGTTTACTCCATCCCCAAATAAATTGGTGTTATTGGTGTGATGCTTAGCCTGATGTTCCCAGCTATAAACCTCCATGGAGGATTGGAGGATTTTGTTATTTCGCCTGCCTGGTGGTTGAAACCGGGCATCATCCGGAGGGTAGGTGGTAAATAAAAAACATTAAACCCCCCGCAGCAGGACCATGAATTAGTTGACATATACCGCTTATATCCCTTGATCAGTCATTATTGTTGACTGATTCCCATTGATTTCTTGGATTACCCCCATTATTCCCAGTGCCATGTCATGCTGCCAGGGGACCTCTCCATCTCGGCACAGGAGGATCTTAAGATATCTTAAGCGTGATAAAGGGACTTTCTGGCGCTGCTACATTGTGGACATAGATCTCTACAAGTACTGAAGTAAGTGTTGTAGACTTCTGAGTGACTAAGTTGCATATTTCTGGAACACAATTTCTCACTGCTGCCGTCCTTTGACAAAGCCCCTTCAGGGCCGTCAACTTGTCTGTACCCGGCCGCGGTGCAGCGAATGGGAAATGTGCAAGGTATTTGCCTGAAAGGTTGGAACTCCCTTAGAACTCTACAAAGAATCTATTGGTATCCCCCTAAAAGGATATTGGACCAGCACAAATGATTGGCTTTGGGCAATAAAATTGGAATCTAATCCAACCTGCAAAACGCAATATTCAACATGAAAACGGACACTTGAGATTGCCCATATCTTGCGCATGTCTGCCATTTCTGCATACTGGTTTTAGGGCTCATTGGGGGGCTTCGTGTTTTTTGCGACGGTAACCGGTGTTTTTTGCTACGGTGGCCAGGTTTGGTGTTTTTTGCGTCGGTTGCGAGCCGGTGTTTTCTGCGTCGGTTCCTCGGTGTTTTTTGCGACGGCCCCGGGTGTTTATTTCACTGGCAACCGGTGTTTTTTGCGACGGTGGTGTTTTCTGCGGTGTTTTCTGCGACGGTAACCGGGGTATTTTGCGACAGTTGGAGGGCGGCCTTGATGCGAATACTACTACTACTACTACTGCTACTACTACTACTACTACTACTACTACTACTATTGCTACTACTACTGCTACTACTACTACTGCTACTACTACGACTACGACTACGACTACGACTACGACTACGACTACTACTGCTACTACTACTACTACTACTACTACTACTATTGCTACTACTACTACTACTACTGCTACTACTACTACTACTACTACAACTACAACTACAACTACAACTACAACTACAACTACTACTACTACTACTACTACTACTACTACTACTACTATACTACTGCTACTACTGCTACTACTACTACTACTACGACTACTACTACCACTACTACTACTGCTGCTACTACTACTACTACTACTACTACGACTAATACTACCACTACTACTACTACGACTACGACTACGACTACGACTACGACTACGACTACGACTACGACTACGACTACTACTGCTACTACTACTACTACTACTACTACTATTGCTACTACTACTGCTACTACTACTACTACTGCTACTACTACTACGACTACGACTACGACTACTACTACTACTGCTGCTACTACTACTACTACTCCTACTACTACTACTACTGCTACTGCTACTAGTACTACTACTAGTAGTACTACTACTATCCATGTCCATCTACTGGCTATACTATCGTGATATGGCTTGGCCCGGAGTGCAATGGTGGCATTGCGCATTGTGCGATCTACTCTGCCAAAAAGGCTTGATGTGCACAAAAGATCACAAAAGTGACCTTCGCACTCGATGAAAAACCACGACCCGGAAAATCTGGTGGTCGCGAATACTACTTTAGTATTCCGTGCAATTGACTTTCCTTTTGATCTGGGGGTCAGTACTTGGTTTGTGGCTGCAACGAAGAAGCAGAAGAAGAAGAAGAAGAACAAGAAGAACAACAACAAGAGTTTTACATTGCAACAGAAGAAAAACCAAAAACAAGAGTCGCACAGTTCCGCTCTGCGGGGGGAGGCGCTGCGCCCTCCCCCCGCGCCCCCCACTGGCCGTATTTTTGTTAAAGCCGCTCTCACCTTGCGAGCTCATTGCACAGCAGAGCACCACCAACACCACAACTACCCTGAAGCAGCAGCAGCAGCAGCCGCCGCCGCCGCCGGCGCCGTCGCCGTCGCCGTCGCCGTCGCCGTCGTCGTCGTCGCCCGTCGCGCACACTCGTCCCTCGTGTGCGCACCGGCCGCCTCGACTCCTCCTCCTCCTCCTCCTCCTCCTCTTCTCACCGGCCACGGTCGCAAAAAACACCGACCACTGGCGCAAAAAACCCCATTGTGGGGGCACCGTCGCAAAAAACACCGGCTACTGGTCAAAAAAACACCGATCAACATAACCGTCTGGAAATACACCGGTTACCGTCGCAAAAAACACCAGTCCCACAATAGAGTAGATAGATAGATAGATAGATAGATAGATTAGCTAGGTAAATAGATAGATAATTAGACAAATATAACGGCAACTACAATTACATCTACAATTAGACTACCATTATAATTACAAATACAAATATACTAGGCTACAATACACTAACTACACCAGGCTATAATAGTTAAATTATATTGCACTAATTACACGACACCACACCACACTAAACTACAATTATATTTATAATTACCAAAAAATAATAAATCACTTTACTTCGTATAGTCCTCACCATAACATTTATACATTTTCTTATTGGCAAATCTTGTGGCATTCTATCCAACATATCTTTTGGCATTCTATCTGACATTTTATCTGACATATCTTCTGGCATTCTATCTGTCATTCTATTTGGCATATCTTCTGGCGTATATTCTGACATATTTTTTGGCATTTTATCTGGCATTCTATGTGGCCTGTTTTCTGGCATATCTTTTGGTATATTTTCTGGCATTCTATTTATTATATTTTTTGGCATATATTTTGGTATATTTTTTAATATTTTATTTGGTATTATATCTGGCATATTTTCTAGTATTTTATTTGGTATATCTTATAATGTTTTATTTGGCATATTTTCTGGCATTTTATTCGACATTCTATTTGGTAAATCTTCTGGAATTCTATCTGGCATATTTTGAGGTATTCTATCTGATATTTCATCTGGTATTCTATCTGGTATATCTTCTGGTACTCTGTCTGATATTTTGTCTAGCATATTTTCTGACATATCTTCTGGTATTTTATTTGGTATATCTCATGGCATTTTATTTGGTATATTTTTTGATATTTTATTTGTTATTTTATCTTGCATATTTTCTGGTATTCTATCTGGCTGTTGAGGTCCAGCGGTGCACACTGAGATGGGCAGGTCCCCGGTTGAGATCCAGCGGTGCACACTGAGCTGGGCAGGTCGAAGGTTAAGGTCCAGCGGTGCACACTGAGCTGGGCAGCTTGCAGGTTGAGTTCCAGCGGTGCACACTGAGCTGGGCAGCTCGCAGGTTGAAGTCCAGCGGTGCACACTGAGCTGGGCAGTTCGCAGGTTGAGGTCCAGCACTGCACACTGAGCTGGGCAGCTCGCAGGTTGAGGTCCAGCGGTACACACTGAGCTGGGCAGCTCGCAGGTTGACGTCCAGCAGTGCGTACTGAGCTGGGAAGTTGGCGAAGAGCTTGGCGACGAGTTGGCAAGGTGGGCAAGGCGGAAGTAGAGGTGGAAGAGGAGGAGGGCGAGGAGGACAACTAGTCGAGGAGGAGGAGGCGGAGGAGGAGGAGGCGGGCATGCGCTCTGATAAAATCTAACAACCCTCACCTGGCAGGTGGGGAACTACAACTACAACTGCAATTCTACAACTATATTACACTACACTACACTAAGTACAATTCACTACACTACACTACGCTACACTACACCACGCTACACTGCACTAACTAGATCACACTACAGCACACAACACTACACTACATTACCTTACGCTACATTACCTTACACTACGCTCATTATACCACACCACAACTACAGCTGCAACTACACTACGACTACAACTCCACTACATTTCAATTACAACTGCAGCTGCACTACACCACACTACATCCAGCAGTTGTGGGTGAGATGACCACTGCAACCGCTCCAAAAGGCACAGCTCCAACCACCTTTTGGTCCATCAGTGGATTCCTTCTGCCATCCATGCATGACAACAACTCACCTCTCAAATAGTGTCTTATCTTTGAAACTTCCGCCATCGTCTTGTGCGGTACTACTGGTAATGTTGACGTAGATGATCGAAGGAAGTTTAGAAGTCAAACTTCCGACAATGCGGAAAGATGAAAAGCAAAGGTGGGAAGAATCAGAGAAGAGAGGAGAAGAAGAAAGAAGATCAGAGAAGAGAACCTGTCAGTTTTTAACACTTTTGACTTCGAAATGTGCGTCGCGCCACAGCGGCCTGCACTTGTTCAACATCTTCACTTCCAAAAGTGTTTCACTTCGAAATGTGCTTCGTGCCACAACGGCGTGCAATTGTTCATCTCTCATCCGGCCAGATGGCTCCCCTGCATCTTCTTTCTTCTGACCCTTTCTCTTCTCTGATCTTCTTTCTTCTTCTCTTCTCTTCTCTGTCTCTTCCGACCTCTGTTTTTCATCTGTCCATATTGTCCGAAGTTTGACTTCTAAACTTCCTTGGATCATTCTCAACATCATCACCTTCCTCCTTCTCGACATCATCATCCTCCATCTTATCATCCTCCACTTCATCTTCCGCATTAACACTCCCATCCTCATCCTCCTCGACATCATCATCCTCCCCATCATCACCCTCCACCTCATCTCCCGCAACATCATCATCCTCCACCACATCTTCCGCAACATTATCATCCTTTTCATCAATCATCTGCCTCAACATTATCATCCTCAACATCATCATCTTCCTCCTTCTCAACATCATCATCCATTATCATCCTCATCTTCATCCCCCTCAACATCGTCATCCTCCACATCATCATCCTCCACCTCATCAACCTCCACATCATCCTCCTGCACCTCGTCATCCTCAACATCAACATCCTCAACATCATGGTCCAGAACATTTTAATCCTCACCCTCACCCTCAGCATCATAACCATCGTCATCATCACCACTATCATCGTCATCATCATAATCATCGTCATCATCATCATCATCACCATCACCATCACCATCATCATCATCATCATGATCATCATCATCAGAATCCTCATCACCATCATCATCATCATGTTTGGGATCTCTTGCCGGGATAGTTTTACAACCGTATTTTTCCCAAAAGCGGAACGAAGGGTTCTCGTTTGGAGGATTGCTTTTTTCCGTGCGTGGCCGTGGCCGTGGCCGTGGCCGTGGCCGTGGCCGTGGCCGTGGCCGGCTGGGTGGTTGGGATAGCCGGCTGGCCGGATGGCCGGGTGGCCGGGTGGCCGGGTGGCCGGGTGGCCGGGTGGCCGGGTGGCCGGGTGTGTGGCCGGGTGTCTGCCATCCGCTTGCATACCAAGCAGCTTGTCTTTTCGTACATTTCGGGGAATTTAGCCATACACATCAGTGCTAGTTATACGCGCAAGCCAGTAGCAAAGCAGCAAGCCTGCGCAGCAAAAGAAGAGCAAGTAGCGTAGCAGATGCACATGCAACAGACGAGCCAGTAGCGTAGCAGCAAGTC
>Ga0126342_10018625_pt1 | contig 11883 bp, 12 predicted proteins | sample Cyp1metagenome_FD_92528 | JGI IMG/M metagenome (GOLD analysis project Ga0126342, IMG submission 92528) | Coral microbial communities from Lord Howe Island, Old Settlement Bay, Australia - Cyphastrea 1 metagenome | ecosystem: Host-associated > Invertebrates > Cnidaria > Coral ... | reverse complement strand
TATATATATATATATATATATATATATATATATATATATATATATATGCATGTATATATATATTATGTAATATACATACTACTGAGACAGAAGATATTCAGGAAATTCAACTTCTGTTTGAATTGTATAGTTGGGGCACCTCCGGAACATTTCAAATAGAAAATAAAACGGGTTTCAGGGGAGACCAACATCACCAACCGGAAACCAGAGCGGGGACATTTTTTTTGCAACAACCAGACAAATTCGATTTACAGACCAAACAGAAGATAATCTAGAAATAATGCTGGTGGACACACTCAAAAACTTATTTGTGACAGTTTTGCAATACACATTATCTTGAATTTGATTCGTATTTGGTGGACCTCCAAAATGGCAACTTCTAACGGGTTTGGCATCCAAGTGTTGGGGCATAGGGGACATGGGCTCCCCAAAAAGTTGGATTGATACCAACAAATCAGAACCATTCCAAATATGTTCTTCCCCCGTGGCCTTAAGCTATATTTTGACCAAGAATTAGCTTTGACCACCGAATCCTCTGATACCAACTGCTGGTCTTCCGTCCATCTTCGATCGCTATAAGCCGGGAACAATTTCTGTTTTCCACCATGTTTTGATGAGGATCTGGTGCATTTTTGGTCTACCCAGGATTCCGAACTTGTACAGTACAAGATATTATAGATATTAATTTTCAGAGTTAGCAAATGGATAAATGAAAACTTCCCGATTCAGCAGATCCACTACGTTCATTATTTTGCCTATGTTTGCACCGCGCAGGCTGAAGCTGAGCGCACAATGCACGGACGGTAACTGTTTTGCAGAGATTATGGAAACAAGTCGCGTTGCCTTGCAGCACACATTTGTGTAGAGAAATGTAGGGAAACAAATAACATGTACATCAAAAACAGAAACTATATCAATATATATATTATATATATAATGCCAACACCGGATTAATAACCCCCCCCAGAAGGTCAGAACTCTACTTTGTAGGTCCCCCCTTAAGCACCCCTTAATCAATGGCTTCTGAACCATAAATTTTTGGATATGGCTTACGTCAATTGGCTGAAAGCTATGGGGGACATTGGGAATGAATAGGCAAATCCAAAGAAAAAACATTAGGGACATGGTGGTTGATTAATCAGGGGCAAACCCTTATTATTATTAGTGGGGGACATGGGCTCATGGGGGGTACCCTTTGGGAGCTATCCAAACTGATGATTGTTATAAAGAATTTAATTAGAAATCGATCATTTGGGGAATAGTTGTTTTTTGAAATTTTCAATGATCAACTTAAACCTTAAGTATAACAATGATGGTAAAAAAAAATGGTAAAAAAACAATTGGAAATACATAGAATTGGACATAACCATTGTTGGATAAAAAATGGATTTCAGCAAAGGGGGTTGATTAATCATGTCCTAGCCAAACGGTTTATTAATCCTGGGGGACCACCTGTTTTTAAATTGCAAATTTTTTTTGGGAGGATGAGGTTGATTGATAACGGGGTGTTGATTAATCCTGACTTGACATTATATATATACGTATATATATATAGGGTACATGTAATAAAATCAGTATACTGTAACAAATAAAATGTTATAACAAACATACTATAACGAATAAACTACTGCTACATTATAATATAATATAATATCATAAAAGAAGACACAGGCTATACATTGGCTATACATATCATATACCGGTACTTTTTGTTTTTTTGTGGTTTCCCATCTTTTCCGAGCAGTTTGTTTCGATGTCAGCCTCGCGCAGCAGTCCATGGAGTTTTTGCGCCATGGCAGGCGACAGCACGTGCTTGGCACTGAACTCTGCGGCCACTTCGCTGATGTTCTGACCCTGCACCGTGGCCGATGGTGCGAACGCAAAGGGCACATGATATGCCATGATCAGTTGCCATGGCACACCAACCACCAAAGATGTTCTTCCATTTCAAACACCCTTTATGGTACTATTAGTAGTCTAACATAATGTGCTCGCGGAAAAAAAACATTCTACCCAGAAAAAATCCCATGATGGTTGGTTTAATCGCCAGTTTGGAGGGTTCAATCCCATGAAACCCCCATCATTAGATATCACTGATGGTTTCCCATTGACCAGGTGAGTAGATCTTCCAGGTCCCTTCGGTCTAAATGGCCTGGAACAGCACAATGCGCTCAGGAGCCTGCCCCGGTGTCACATTGACGTCCACCTCTGCAGAAGCTGGGGGATGGGGTTCTGGTTCGGGGATCTGGAAAAATGGATGAACATGGCATGGTTCCATCATTTCTTGGGTTCATATGGGTTGATGATGTTGCTGCACATGGAAATCCATGGATAAAATATTGGCATTTTTTGACCTCTCTGACCTGCAGATCACTCAGTCGATTTTTCTTTGGCCAAGTTGCATAGAGCACGGGCTGTTTGTCCTCCTCGGTCTCCTGAAGAAAGCAGAAGAAACCCCATGAATGGAGTACAGACGGGCGGCCTTCAATCGGCGCTACTTGACGGTTATGGAAAGCCCGCATTTTCATGTTAGGAAAGGCTTACAGTAAATCACTCCAAATCATCGCATGAGTAATTTTGTTGAACTACACAGTGGTTTTCAGAATCTTTGAGATTTCTTCAGGTTATCCTTAGTTCTATTTCCGATAACATGGGATGTCCACGATCGAATTAGCAGCAATCATTATTTCTCTCAAATGCACAATGCCCAAAAGCCGGTACGGTCAATCCTGTTTATCTATATATAGGGTTCACAGGCGAAGCCACAAGCTGCTAGTAGTGAATGAGGACGAGGCTGGGAATCATGATGATGATGATGATGACGATGGAAGCACCACATAGATATGGACACAAAATGACATTAACATACCGAGAAAAACACGTATTTAAACATGTATCCTCTCCCCACCCCACTCCAATCTGCCCCGTCCTGTGGAGATTTGGGGTTCACCTTACTTTCACCTATCAGATAGCGCTGTCCAGCTCCCGGTAAGGTTTCGTCCCCTTTTTGAAGCCAGTTGCTCATATCCAAGGGGAGGTTTCTCGGTATACAGTGAAATGGGGCTGTCTTCAAACTGGGACACGTAAAATCCCATTACCATCACATATCATATCGCTATCAAAAAAAGCATTGGACTGGATATCAGCTATATTCCTTGTTGTAAGCTATATATGATCAGACAAACAAGCATCTACACAATTAACCATCTATATATTTAGCTATGTATGTATATATATATACATGCACCATATCATTGTTGATTATATATCATGTGTAATGGAACAATGTATGTATTTATGTACATAATATGTAGATATATATATATATATACAAAAATTATCTATATTAGATGTTCATCAGATACTAGTTACTATAATAAGTAATAGTAATATAATGTAATATATAGTAATGTAGTATAAATATAGTTATATACATATCATGATGTATCAATGATCCCTCGACACGTTGCACCTGGCGCAGGACTCACTTCGTAAGCACTGGACACCGCCTCGCTCCGCAAGGACATCCCTAGCGCGTCGCTGGGTGGCTCGGGTGTGGTCAAGTTATAATCATGGGGGAGATCATGGGGATATGACTGGGGGATGGTTTATGATTGTTTTAACTAAGCACATTAGGGGATACAACCATCAAGAGTGGAATCATGGGGATATCATTGGGATATCATGGGGATATCATGGGGATATGTAGCCAACAATGCGGATATGATTGAAACCTGGAGAAAAAAAATGGGCGGTTGTGGCCCGCCATGAATTCCCCAATGGATGGGCTTGTCACTTGCCACAGGTGGGCACCATCCATTCTGGGGGATAACAGTTGTGGCCCAGATACAGGCTGAAAAGGTCACCAAAAAGATAGACAAGTTGCATCCCAAATGTTATGATGGAAATCTGTTTCTTGTCTGGCTTCTTGGGATCTCCTGTATATAGCTGTCACACCGTTGTTCAAATGAGGTTAGAACGAAGGTTATTGTTCAATCATGTTCAATCATGTTCAATCAGTATCTATGTAGGATGAGTGCCCATGGAAGCCCAAGAGAAACAAACATCATTTTGCATAAAAAGTCCATAGAGTATTGGAAAACCATCGGAAAAGCCATCTCTAACTCTGCAGGTGAATCTGGAGCCATAATGAGCCATGTGCATGTGCCGATGGATCAATAGAGATTTCAATCACCGATAATGATCATTACAGGTCAGGTCTATGAACAATTCCCTAATGATCATTGATTCTAGATGACTGGTTGGTGGTTTCAACCCCTCTGAACAATATTAGTCAATGGGAAGGATTATCCCGTATATTATGGAAAATAAAAGCCATGTTCCAAACCACCAACCAGATGATTGGCTTGAGTGTTGACTTGAGTGTGTTTGACATCCAGAGCTTTCAAGTCCACATAAGTCCACTTGTTTGGTGTTTTGACCAACAAACAACAGCTGTTAATTCGCTTTTACCATGTCATCCGGTGGCCGGCTGCCTTCAGCACCGCGAGCCACTGAGTCCTTCCATTGTTTCTGTTGACATCTGGATGAACGACCATTGGTTGAAGGATGAAGTCTACAGGAAACCCACCGAAACCCCTTGGGTCTTTGCCCCCAAAATCCCAAATGCAAGGGTTTCCTGACAATTTTCCTGCTACTCTGGGAATGAAGGGCCAATTGATCTATGCGAATCCATGTGAAATGTTGTGGTCAAAACTGAAGAATTCCGAAGCCATAATTTTGGCGTTGATTGGTATGAACATCCCCTTGTTGGGTGTACCTCAAGTTTGATTGCCCCATTCAAAAATCTTAAGCTGAATCCTTTAAAACAAACAACCATATATGGGACACCAGACCTCAGTTTCACTCTTGCAAATTCACAGAATTTAGCGTCCAAAAGATACGACTGGGAATGGGTTGATACATTGGATGTCCGTCTCAGGGCGGAAGTATCTATGCATCCATCATGCAGCCATCCAATGAGGATTATATCAGATGTTTTACTTGTGGGATGGTAAAACACCATGTTTTACCATGTTGACCTTTATCAATTTTATCATTGAAAATCAATGAAAAGCATCACTTCGGGTGCAGTTGGAGTTGGCCCAGATCCACCCTGACCGATCTCGAAACAAAGGTCTCGGGGCACACCTTTGCCTCCTCTGGAGGGTGGCTACGCGGAGGGGGAGAACTTAAACGTCGACCTGGCCGAGGTGGTGAAAGGCTTTGACGATGACTTTCTCCTGCAAAGTTGCCATTTTGGGGGGATATCATTTGGTAAACCCAAGAATAAACCATCCCCAAAATCACGGTAAACCATTCCCAAGTGGTATAGGTTTATTATTCGGTTTCCCGCAGTAATCCATATTGGGACACAGCCGTTTCAAAATGGACCCCCCCAAAGGATCCAAAAGGCAACGGCGGGGGAGCAACGAAAGCTGGCTCATGTTACTTGAGATTCCGGTAGATCCTTGTACAGGAAATCCCACAATAGATGGTAGAGCCATAAACAGAAACAAACACATTTTTTGGCGTTTTGCAGGTTGACCTCCTATGTTTGGGGTTGTCCTCCTGCTATGTTTGGTCTTGAACTTCTGTGCTCATACATTGCTTCCCAGTCAACTCCCAGTTGGCTTTTGATCAAAAATTGGAGTACCCAGCCACACAAATTGGCTAATCATTGCTATATAATGACATGTGTGTATGTATATATATATATATAATTATATGATATTATATATAAATGTAATACTAATGATTTATGATCATTTTCTGTCATGTTTAGTCTTAAACCATCACTTTTTGGGGTTGCCATCAAATCCAGGTGCTTTTGCCCTGGAGCCCTGCCTTCTCTCGCACTCTTTGGGCCAGACCTGGGCCTCTGGCTTCAAGCAACCCAAAAATCCACAAAGGAGATGAAATACATCATAGAACATCATAGAACATCATAGAACCAGGACTACAATATAAATTCACAGCAAATATCAGGATCACAGGGTTGATCTTTTCCGGGGATGCAATTCACACGCGTAGTTGGCCGCGTTGGGCGGGGCTCTGAGTTGGACCAAAGCTACTCTCTCCATGTGTCCTGGATGTCCTGGATATCAGAAATTGCTTGTTGAAATCAGAAGTTTTAGCTGCCTAGGGATCCTAGATATGCCTATAGATCTTCTTTTCATTTCTTTTCTCCCGCTTAGATTACCATCTGAATAAATCTTTGATGATAAGAGCGTTTGTGCCGATCAAATCCTGAATCTTGCGATATCTTGCGATAGAAATCCCATGAAATCCCAATCTTTGCTGTTTAAAATCTCCTAGTTCACCTCTCGCACGTCGCATCCGGCTTTGCACCCGGCCTTGTATGGCCACCCGTTGGAGATTGGCCACGCGTGGGAGACTGGCAGTGTGACCGCATGAGCACTGGGTGGGGAGGTTGGCTGACCCCTTGAATATCTGGTTGGCTGACCCCTCATCCTCATCATCATCATCATCCCATTTTTTAGGAACGGAATGTTCAAACATATTTCAGGCCATCTGTATGCCAAATCAGAGGACAACATGGGCGAACTGCAGTCAACCTGGTTTTGGGGACGGCCATTTTGCACCATTTTCCCAACCCAGCAGGCGGGGGACGCATTGCTTAACAAAGCTTGCTTAACGAAGCATTCTACGATATGGGTTTGGCTGAAAATAGGCTACCCCAAAATCTGATCGTTACTTCTGACTGTTACCATTCGATGGCCATTTTGAGGTGTCCCCGTTTTCAGACAGACCCATATGGGGTGCAACCCCCATATTCTACACGTGACCTGACTTTGCAGACAATTGATCCATCAAAAAATCCATGACATTCTCCGGCGATCCTAGTCGCGACTAGGTTGCTTCAGGGGCTTCAGTCGCGTCCTTTTCAGGCTTTTCCAGGTTCTCCTGTGAGTTTGCGAGCAAAACTCCATCAATGCCAGCTGGAACATTCCTCAAGTGGATGGTAATGCTAGTGGTGGTCAACTCGAAAAATATTGCGAAGATTGATGAAGATGATTGAATTTGCGAAAGCACTAAACGATCCTGAGTTCAATTCAATTCAATTCACAAGACTTGAGCAGCAAGAATCGCAAATTTCCCACCCATCGCTCCGGTTTCAGAACTTTCACGGCTGATGCATTGATCATCCTCAGCAAATCGAGTTGGGAGCGGCCAGAGTTGCAATCTGAGTCGATTCATCAAAAACAGCCAAAACAAAGAAAGAAAGAATTCCTGGTCTAGGGCCATGCGATCTATATTTATCATTATTTATCGATAAATGTTTTTATTTTATGGTTCCAACATCTTCCAACATCTTCCAACATCTTCCAACCATTGATATTCATGGCTTCCTTTGAGGTCGATGGAACATCTGAGGATCCGGCCGGACGGCATAGCGCTCTCGGTCTTCCATCTGAGACAGGAGGTGGGTCTTGACTCCATGACCAATGGCTGGGGGTTTCCTCATGGCTGGGGGTACCCCAATAGCTGGATTTAGAATCGAACATCCTATGCAAATTTGGATGATTTGGATTGATTTGCAGCTTCTCACTCCCATTTCAGGAAACCTCCAAGTTACTATGCGACCCACTTCCCAAAGATGTCGTTCCAGTGCTTCATCTTTCATATTCGGTGGGTGCCAAGGTGCGTAGCTCTCAATGACACAGTCTTGACCGTTGATGGCCTTGCGAAGAGGAAGCGAACCAAGGAGATATTGGTCAAAACTGCCAATGTCGCTGCCTTCAGAAACCATCATGCAATGGTTATCGATGGTCAACACATGGTATATGGGGTATGGTCATCTCACCATCGAGGATTCCGTACAATGCGATATCATCGGTAAAAAGAGACCTTACCACTGCGGGTACAATCATTCCCTTTTATGGGGAAGTAAACCATGTTTTGACCATGGCACTTTTGTGCTGCTTAATGTTGATAATGTCGAACTGTTGTACGCTGATCAAGAGAGGGCCAAGAAGAAAGGAAGAAAGTGAAGAAAGAACCACACACACAGTGACAGTGTCACGCACAGACGCAACAAACAAATTCCCCGGCCTGTCCCTGCTCAGACGTTAGCTTCACAATCCGTGCCTTTCGACCGATCCTGAATCCCTTCGGCCCACAGGGCAGGCCAGTACCACACCTGCAAGATCTGCACGCAGTCACTGGTTGGTTGGGATTTCTATGGTACAATACTGTACAGTATCTCTAATTTTTCTCTGATTTAGGGTTCTGAAATTCCCATTGATCATGCGTTTCGCCGAGCCCCCGACATGGCACAAGGAGGTACAGGTAGCCTGGGTTCACCGACCCACGAGCTGGGCCATTTCCCTGACCCACCTGGGCGACCTGTGCCACCTGGGCCACCTGGGCCTCTGACGGCTTTGGAAAATGTGAAAGGCCCATCTTTACCATCTCGTTTTGGGCCTCGATCTCAGGGTCACTGGAAGAGTCTGGAAGTGCCATGAAGTTTTTATCGGTTTTTCCGGTGATACCACCCTCGAGGTCGAATGACTCAGCATTGGCAATCCAAAACATACCGGAGAAATGACCGAACCCAGCGGGATTTTTCTGTGGACTTTCCCATCAGGGGGCCCAACCCGCTCGGCCCCAATGGTTGAGAAGGGCTCCATAGCGTAATTGTGGCCTCACAGCATCCCAGGCGCATCGTTAGGATTAGCATCCTGGAAAGGATAGAAAATATCCTTGTACCGTTCTATATCAATAATATGTAATGTAATATAATGTATATAGTTGTGTATATATATATATACTTGAGGATAATTGCAAAAGGATTCAGAAGTGGTATATAACATGATACAACAAACAAACGCCTGCATATATATATATAACTAATATAACTAGCAAGGGCACAGTAACATGTCACTGCTTGATACTGCTTGGCTATGAATAGATGCTCAGCGGAAAGCAACTTGGGGATCCAAAAAAACGACTTTCAGAAGCCAGACTCGCAGATCAAAACTGTTTCAACTACTCATCTACCATAAGCCCCCCAGGAATCCTCAGAAGATGTGTCTTCATGTGTCTTCACCCTTCTGAAGAGCCTATTTGGATCTATTTGGAGGTTTCCTAAAATGGGGGTACCCCAAAATGATCAAAATTGATGGTGTATAATGGAAAATACAAACCAAAAATGACTTAGGAAACCTCCATTTAAATCTGTTTTAAGCCATCACCAACCAGCAAAAATCCTGAAACATCGGATGAAAGGCCTGGACACACAACCACCGCAGGGTCCATGGTGCTTAACCTCAATGAGGAGTAACACAACTTGATCAGGCTTAAAAAGCGCAACAGAAATCAAATTTTAGCAAACATCAGGCGGTTCAATCCAACAAATCAGAGAAACATCCTCATAAAAATCCGAGAAATTTACCAGCATTGACCAGCAATATTCAATAGATTTCAATAAAGGATGGGGCCCCCCAATTATAAGTTGGTTTATAAACCATTATAACCCCCATTAATTAACTAGTTCGTTATATCTACCATAAACCATAGTTAAGCCACTGAAATCTGGCAACTAAGCTACAGGATATTGACCAAACGCGCTGGCGAGTTTGGATTAGGGCAGTGGCCTCGCCAGTGAACTCATCATATCACGCGGATCAGAGCCTGGCTTTTTGTGCATTTTTTGGGAACTCATCATGGCCCCCAGTGATGCTGTGAAAAGCCATTAACCAAGAAACCATTAGTTACATTGCAAGTTACATATCACTAGTTAGTGAGTTACAAGAAAATGGCTACGTTAAACCCCATTAAAACCATTTTAGTGAGTTACATTTCAAGTTACATCCCCCATTAAAACGTATTAAAACCCCATAAGTTCACCAAGAAATTTACTTCGCCATCGGGCCTCACCCTTGTGGTAACCATCTTCGAGGGAAAATCTCTCAGCATGCCATGTTTGATGACCAGAGGGTAATGTTCATTGAACTGGTCATTACAATGATTCAACAACCTGAAAGTAGCGTTAAAAAAAACATGGGGATGATTCCCAGAACTCTAAGCATCATTCCAGTGACGTGACCGACGTGAGGTCATTATACTTCATCCAGATTTATTCAGAATCAATGTTTATTCGGGCAAATCAGAATCAATTCCATGGCAAAATTTTTATTTCAGGTGACAACCACATGCTTTGTAAGCCTTACATGAAGGATTAGGGATGGATCTAACAGCGCTAGGGATACATATTCATCCCCCCCCCTTCCATCCCCCCCTTAAGCATCCTATAATACGGGAATCATCCTGTTCCGCATGCTTAAATTGCATGAAATGGTCACTTTATGATACCGCCCCCATTTATGGACCAACAAAAACATCATGCTGCTATATAATTTATGTCTCCCATCAATAATTATACATGAAAACTATTCCAAAATAAAATAGAACCATAATCCAACAAATATCCCCAATGTATTCACAATTTATCCCTGACTTACCATGTTTACCATGGATTAAATTCTATTAGAATTCCGCAAAAAATCCAAGAAAATCATGTCAACTCCCATTAAAATCCCATGAAGTCCCCACATTTTTGGTGACCTCCCAACGGCGCCTGGGAGATCGGTGCGGCCACAGGAGCCCACGAACAAAGTGTCACCGGTGATGAGAAGTCCTGCCTGGGCGGCAGCGATTACACCTAATGATAATAGATATTATTGAGTGTACTATTAGGTGTTATCAATTATCCTATGATATTATCTTTACAATAGATAATAGATAGTTAGATTATATATCGATACTATTACATTGATAATGGATATATAATAGATAATAATAGACAAACCCAAGGAAAAAATCGTTTGATAATGATCGGTTCCTTGGACAGCCGAAAATCAAGATCCAAATGCGAAATCCCTGGTTTCTATACTGGAACCCAATGGCTCAACAAAATCATGCCAAAAAAAAACAACTCATCGATCTGTTGAGAATTGTCCAAACATCCTGTTTACTTCTTATATATATATATATTATTTTATACCCTATGGTAAATAAACATAGACCCTGCAAATCACCAATTTTTAATGGAAACTAGTCTTCCAACCCCTATCTGCCAGGGTTTATGTTAATTTACCAGAGGCTAATATAGATACATAGGTATAACTTATCTGTGTGAATCCATAGCCATGCGCCATGGCTGCTGGAACCCAACGCTGCCCCTGCTTTGGTTCTGGCCTCCTTGAAGGGAGACTTGCCCATCCTCAGCCGTGGAGTGGTTCAAGGAAAATTCTAGAGGAAAATCATGGAAAAAAATATGGCAAATCAATAAGAAAGCCATGATCCATGTTTTTTTGGGAGAAATCCATGTTTTTTAATGCTTTTTACCTGTTTCTAGCATCAAATATTGAGCTGTGTTCAAAATTTACCCAAGCAGACCCAGAAGAAAACCCAAAATTATGGCATGTGATGAACGGCTTTGCCCACTGTATGCAAAAGTCCAACTAGATTCTTTGACTTGGAGGCCCCTTTTTTTGGCAGCAGGCCACCATCCAAGGAACTCTACTCGAGGTGACAAAGAACGCGGGGCAGCAAACACGCAGATTGAGCCTGGCCATGACACGGGCGCCCTTGGCACCATGTCGAAAATTTCTTGTTTGAATATCCCTATGTAACATATGTTTGGATGCAGTATGTACCTACAAATATAATCATACATATATATCCCGCCGGACCGGAAACCGTTCCCATAAAACGCGCGTTTTTTTTTTTTTTAATGGTGATTTTACCACAGTGCCGTGCTGATTTGATGATTGGAAATCCTGGAAAAACTTGGGGCGTGTTTTTTGGCTTTTCAGCGTCATCGCTGCAACGCATGCACCGTTATCAGCTGGCAGT
>Ga0126342_10018624_pt1 | contig 11884 bp, 11 predicted proteins | sample Cyp1metagenome_FD_92528 | JGI IMG/M metagenome (GOLD analysis project Ga0126342, IMG submission 92528) | Coral microbial communities from Lord Howe Island, Old Settlement Bay, Australia - Cyphastrea 1 metagenome | ecosystem: Host-associated > Invertebrates > Cnidaria > Coral ... | reverse complement strand
ATATAATATATATATATATATAATATACAATATCTAATATATTATAATATATAACATGAAACATGTAATATATAATATATAATATATAATATATAATATATATAATATAATATATATATAATATACAATATACAATATATAATATATAAAAATATAATATATGTAATAATATATATAATAGACGCAACATATATTATATATAATACATAATATATATATAATATATTATATATTATATAATATATATATATACCTGCTGCTGCTGCTGCTGCTTAGTAGTAGTAGTAGTAGTAGTAGTAGTAGTAGTAGTAGTGTACTAGTACTAGTACTAGTACTAGTAATTGTAGTAATAATAGTAGTAAAAACAATAGGAGTAGTAGTAGTAATAGTAGGTAGTAGGAGTAGTAATAGTACGTCGTAGGATAGCAATAGTAGGTAGTAGGAGCAAAAGAAGGTAGTAGGAGTAGCAGGTAGTAGTAGGTGTATATATATATATTATGTAATATATATATAATATATATATATATATATATTAATTTAATACATTTAATACATTGAATACATTTAATACATTTGATATACTATAAGAGGACATAAGAGGTACTATGCCAGTATTCCGCTATGAATGTGTTCTAATGTGTCTGATCGAATGGTGCTGACACTCGTGGCTTTGCACCGACTTGGCGGCCGCACCTTGAGGTACACCTGTCCATCTGACTTGCCCCCGCGAGACCTTGAAGCCTGGCAGTGCCATGAAAGCCCAAGTTCCCTCAATGAATTGAATCATCTCAAAACTCAGGGAAACATGAACTATATTCGTATCACATTGTCACATATACATATATACATGTATATATATACATATTCATCATTCTACCAGTATAATATTATACTTATTACTATACTATAGTAGATAGATTATCATATATGATCATACATGATTATAACCTATGCCTATACCATATTATACCATTATCATAATAGTATGATTAGAAATAATAATGGTTCTACAACCAACATCAGCGACTGCAGAAGCTCCCAGCAGCTCATGCCTGGCTCGAGCCCCTTGCAGCTGTCACTTCGCTGTCCAGGCTGATGTCGAAGCACTTGGAGACCTCAGTGGCCATGGAATCTGAGCATATCTTGATGTGGAATCTCTGTTATGATATTATGATATACTATGAATATTATGAATATGTCAGGTCAAACTATAACAAACTATAACAAACTATAATATCTAAAATATAATATCTATAATATAATGTCTATAATATAATATAATATAATATAATATAATATGATATGATATAATATAATATGATATGATATGATATGATATGATAATATATATATATATATATATATATAATATTGTGAAATTTTGTGAAATACATTAAGAAGTCATTAAAATACGTCCTCATCCACGACACTTGGAGTCGCAAGATCCTGTGGCCAAATTGCCAAGGTGCCATCGCTTGATGTTGAGGTGGGACTTCCAATTGACACGACAATTGGTCACCGTGCCTGGCAGATCTGGCAGAAAACATGGCAGAAAACACCACCGCGACAGGACATCTGTCAGATTCTGTCAGCATGCCGCTGGCCTGTCCCCAGGAGTGGTGTCCAAACCAATCAACGTCAGAGCGTAGGTCGTCTGCAGCGATTCTCGCGCTTGAACCTCAGAGTTCACTGCTGGGTCTCTTCGTATTGACTTTGTTTCGTGTTGAGCTGATGATTGCTGTTTGCTGGAGCCGTCTTGCACACCACAAAAGATACAAAAGCACAAAACTGCGCCGTGGTTCTGACATCTCAACTCACCATGAGACTTGACTTACCCTCTGAGAAAATCATGGAAAATCATAGAAAATCTCCAACGTATCATATCCAACGATGTCTAGGAGTCTAGCTGATTTTCATTGATTTTCCATCTCCCGTGAAAAGTGGGAACTTCCCATTGCCATGGCAGATATTTTGTGCCCAGGCACTGTGAAGGTATGCAGTGTGGGATCGGCTGGTGCCTCGGCCACTCCCTGGATGCGATAGGACCAACTCAGGTTTGGCTTCATCACCTGAGCTTCAAGTTGCCAATACTTCAGCAAGGTGTTGTGAATGTTGTGTCATGCAAATACATGTGCTGCAATCCTAGGTCCTAGCTGAAATGGTCTGAAATCAGATGACTTGATATGAGTATTGAGCTCAAATAATGGCAACTGGATTTCAAAGTTGTGAATCAAAGGTGCAAAGAGCTGCAGTTCCTCCTTCTGGATCCAAGAACGAGTGGCCGACAGCGCAATCTCCGCCGTGTGTTGCGTCATGGTCGGCGGACAGAAGGAGAATGGGATCTGCGTGGTGGCCAAGGGACCGATCTGCACCTCGGCAAGTGCGGTGTCTGCGGATCAAAATGGGGGATATCCGGGGATCTGGGATATCCCAAAAAATGCAACTTTAAGGGGGGAACATGATGATAAATTGTGACAAATCAATATAATTCAATATAAATCATGGGATTTGGGGTGATCCATTGGTTATCTCAGGTCTGATAACCCCGAATAAACACTCTTGGGGGCGTTGACTCATCAGGCACCCAGCTTGATGCTTCTGGCCTTAGCCTTCTTGCTCAGCAGGTTAAAGACCCCCTTCTCGCTCTTGGACTCCAGGACAATGAAAATGGTGATGGTCTCCAAGAATGGGTTCCTTGGTCATACAAATGTTCTATCTTAAATGCCACACAGATCGCTCAATCAGAATCACAACTGGCTGGATTTCAAGTGGAGATTAATTTTAATTGAATCCGTTGCCTGTGTCTTCTCACTTACAACATACCAACAGAGTGGTTTGTGATGTAGTTGCTTCTAGGTAAGCACTTGCTGGATGCAGCTAGATCCCTCCCTAAATGGAAATGCACAAATCTCAAGCATCTTCCAATCATTTCCAATATCTTCACCCAAAAAAGAACAAGAGGTCACCAAGACCTCTTACCCAGGTCGCCAACTGTCAACAAACCTTGGCGACCAGATGACCAAGGCAACCAGGGCGCTTGAATTGGATGGTGGATGACACTGTGCGATTCACCTGTGCCGCCACCGATACATGCCGCGCTTCCAAGGGCGGAAGCCCAAGGCCTTGCGCCTGCGACGTGACGTGCCCAGGATGTTGGCCACAAGCTATCAACTGTCAACAGTCAACAAGTGCAAGTGTGCCAATATGGTTATACGGTGTAGATATATATATATACATATAGATAGATAATGGAATATAGTGTATATATATATATGTATATATATACATATGTATGTATATGTATATATATATATGTATGTATGTATGTATGTATGTGTGTATGTATGTATGTATGTATGTATGTATGTATGTATGTATATATGTATGTGTATATATATGTATGTATGTATGTATGTATATACAGTGCATCCAAAATTTAAAATAATATACGTAGTGTATATAATACACAGCCATATGTTTTATATCGACGAATTTGTCACAAGATGTGCATACCAAAATGTATGTTCTTTTGGTCCGCCTTTGTTACCATTTGTGCTCCAGACAACATCGACTCCGGCGAAGCTACTGCCTTGTACACCCACTGTCCAACAAGTGGATGCTCGAAGACGATCTGTGCCTCCTCATTCACACCTGAGATTGCCGAAAGACCCAAGGGACCAAGCTAAAATCTTACTGTTGATGTTGCAAATGGGACACGTCGTTGGATGGCAAACCTTTGTACTGTAAGTGTATGCAATTACGTATGTATATATTGTATAATAATGTATGTATATTATTGCATATTATGATTATATATATATATATTTACTTATGTATGGTGTAGTATGTATATATGGTGTTTCGTGATTTGCTGCACTTGAAGCTCATCCTGCTCTTGCAGAACCTATACATTTGACATGTTGTTCCAAGGGAGTTGCATTCAACCTCACAACAAACGGTACTTGGAGCAGGCTGCAAATCATTACATATATATATATTAGTTAGTACGCTTCAACATTTATATCCATAGGTCAAAAACCCTTGTACCCTTCTGTTCGCATCAAAATAGCTGGCACATGCTGGCACTAGTAAATGTTTATCGCCTGATCAATGTTGAAAAATAATGGGGGCTTTAGGTTCGCTGCCAAAACACCCAATGACGACGGACTGTACTCAATGGTAATGTCTGACGACTCCAGCGGTGGCAGAACCACGCGATTGTTCAAAACCTTCCGTGCGCCGATGTGCGCGGCATCTCAACTCGATGATGTTTCTTTAGTTGGGAAAATAAAAAAAACGGTGGATTTTGTGATTTCTCCCTAAAAATAGTCTAAAATGTCTAAAAATCAGGTACTAAAGATGCTACATTTTGAAACCTAACATTTCCCAGTTTGCCACTCTCATCCAACAACCAAACTTTTGAGCCTAATATGGCAGCCTTTAAGACCTTGGGCGCCTTGAAGTTGATCTTGTTGGTAGACCGATACTTCAAGACCTCGGCGGCTCCGGCTCCACCATGCCATGCACAGCACTAAGCCGCCAGGACTGAGCTTCTCACGACCTCTTGTCCTGTGGGATTGTCAATGTGCACCGTGGTTTGGGCCGTCCTTCCAGGTTGCAGAAAATGCAGAAATATCAAGGCACATTCAGCACCAAATCACCTTGATTGGACACATATTTGTCAATTTTGTCAGGTCTTCTGCTGTTTGAATCTGTTTGATGCAAGTAGAACCAGTAGTCTGTGCGCGCGGTCCATAGACCCTTTCTCAGTATCAAATTTGTGCTGGGTGTATATCAAGACTTCCCCGATTTTACAGCTGTAAAAAATGGACTGTTCTCCTCACCCACCCTTTACCATTTTCACATATTTTCACCAATCAATTTGCTAAGCTATGCAGTAACTGATTCCTGCCCTCCTGCCAAGTTCACACTCCAAGGGTGCAATCTCTTCCGCCGGGGCGGCTTCGGCCAGCAGGCTCAGGTCGTACCAGAACTCACCTGCCATGTGGTGAAAATCAGCAGCTACTCATAGCTACTCACTTGAAACATGTCACCACATTTCAGGAAGCCATATGGGTGTGTCTGAAAACAGGGTATACCCTTAATTAAGATGAGCATTTTAACAGGGAACATAGTGATAATCCACTGCATTTTGAGGTACCCAGTACCCGACAAACCCAGCTGAAATCAGCTGGAGACTGGAGCACTCCCAGCAGCTCGTCCATGGGAGCCCCATGGAGCCACTAAGAATTGATTTTCAGAGAGCCCAGTCACAAGAGTAAGTGAGCCGAAAATCAAAAACATTGGTTTCTGAACATTTAAAAAAAAAATGAGTTTGGTGTCAAAAGGCCTCTTGGTACAAGCCCGTTAGTATCACTCATATCACTCACCGTCTTGCAGAGAGAGGCAGCAACAACACCAACGTAGAAGTCTCAGGTTAACAGATTGAGAACATCATTCCCAGCCGTCCATGCCTACAATCTCATTGAAGAAGACTGCCGTGCCCTTGCTTCTCGCAGGTAAGAGTGGACTGAACACCTCAAGCAGGGATCATTTTCAGTAGTTCATAGAGAATCCTTACAGCAACATACAGTAACATACAGTAACATACAGTAACTATATAATCAGTCCACAGTCATCAGAGTTTCACCACCAAACATGGCCATCTTGGATCCCAACCAATTCATAGGTGGCCGTCTCCTTGGGAGCCAACACAAACTCCGCCTCGCCCAGCAAGCCATCGCCGGTCAAGGCCACTTCGAAAACCACCACGTCATCCAAGGGGTTCACCAGTTGGATGTCCACGGCTACGGCCTCCACCAGTTAAGAGTGGGCTTCCCAGATAGGAGTGGCTCATAAGTTCATATAAGTTCATAATCCTCATTGGAGCAGCTAGTAGATGGTGGCTGTTAGTGGTACAACTGTTTAAGCGTAATTTCCGTAAGCGCTCATGCAACCACTTTTTTGTCATCGAGCACCTGCGATTTTGAGCATTGCTCACGTCATGTCATGCCCTGCCTGTCGCACCACGCACGTCAAGGTGAGATGCTGTTGGGGCTTAGGAGGCAACGTCATCAATTCCACCTGGATGAAGCTGGCCCAAGTTGGCAGAAGGTGCTCATGGGATTCAAAAGAGATGTGCAAATGAAGCTGATTTTCCAAAAGTGTCTATTCCCACCCCCTTGCTTCAGGTTACTTAGCAGACTTAACACATGAAAGGATAATTTGCAAACCCCAAAAAGGGCCGCTTTGAAATGTCAGGTACATTATAAAAACATATATATATATATAATTACATATATTTATTTATTTAATTTAACTGATTTATATTACAGTATCCTTTTGGTCTGGGTTGGCCTCGGAGGAAACACACACACTGGATCAAAACGTGTACCCCGTTGACTGAGTTTTCTACAGGCCATGTCGACCCGTCACACTTGCCCAAAGCGCATGGTCCGAGGTCCAGCATTAGTCCCGCCAACCAGAAACACTATCTATATATATATTATATGTATACATATTGCAAACATTAGCAGACTGCATTTCTGCCAAAGCACAGTATACCAGGTGAAGTGGCCGGTATGCGTATCTCTGAAGATGATGCAGCCTGGCAGGTTGCTTTGGTGCATCATAAATCAGAAGTATATTCTAGCCTATTTTACCTAGCATGTGACGCACACATCAATATCGACCAATAAAAAATATCTGCTGCCTTCAACCAATCCATGGCGTTCTAGCTGTTTCATGCTGTTTCACTTCCTCTGGATCCCTCAGCATCTTTCAGCCTCTCCTCACCCATGGCCTGTCACTTGCCCTGCTTGCAATGGCTGGAAGACCAATTCATATTCCCCAGTTCCTCGACCATCAACCTGCACTCCGACTCAAGGCGGGTGGTCTATGGATGTCTATGGTGGTCTTACATCTTCCAACGACTCTGTAATGGTCCAACTGACAACTGCTGGAGTCGTTTGGAAACACGGCAACGCGCTACCTGAATAGAAGACGGGCCAGAAATGTGCACCAAATCACTCTCCACCTGTGGCACCAGTGGCTAAAGCTTGAATCAAAGCCGGAAGGATTGACATTCCATGCGCTAGTGACCGCTAGTGATATCTTATTATGATATCTTACTGTTGGAAGAGTATTTAAAGACATGCTCTGATGATCTCTGATGCTTTCAACCAAAAACATCCAAGCAGACTGTACATGTTTTGAGGATTCAGTCGGAACATACGCCACTTTTCACCTCAAAGGTCGCCGTGAGGTTGGAATGATTCTTCACCTGCACAGTTTTGGATGTTGCGAAATACCACTGAGCTTGGTTGTGCCATCGACCCATGTGCTTGGCAAGTGGCCGCAGTCCTTTTGTACACTCAACGAAATGACAATAGACTATAGATAAAAATGTTATTTGATATAGTATGCAAAAGGTCTTATCATTGTCTTATCATGAAAAATAGCAATAGTGATGGAAAAAATGAAAAAATAAAATACTCTGGGTCCACACGGGTCCACTGTGCTTGGCGCCGGGAAAACGTGGGAGGTCTTCTCGCGAGCTTCACACCTTGTGCTGTTGCTGTTCTAAAGACATGCTACTCCTACGTTCACAAAAGCTGGCCTAATTGCTTTGAGACCTTCTCGTCCCGAAGTGTGATGCATAGCAGTGCAAAAACTCTACCGAAGACCGCGAAGTGCATCATCTGACAATCCACTTGTGACACTGTAATTGTCCTTGCCAACCTTGGCACCGCCTTTTGGTCTTTCCAGATGATGTTCAAAGAGTATCTACTTAGTAGAAAGAAAAACAACTGCTCCTGACATTTACATGTTCTCTCGTGTCATTCGAAATGCCTTTTCATGGCCTTTCCAAAAAGATATTGAGCTCTGACCTTCAAGGTTCAGCTGGAGCAAAGGTCTCCACGGTGTCTCCACTGACGATGACCCTACTATACCCTCTAATCATAGCTAATCCACGCGAACTAGCATCTGAGAATCATCCATCATTCAGAATCCATGGATTGTGGTAATCCCCAATATATTGAGTATATTGTGTATATGTATACTGTATTTTAAAAAAAAAAAACGTATTGACAATCAACCAAAAGGGTGTAGCAGCCACTGCTCATCCATCGCGTACGCTGGGTCCCAGGCTTCACCACCACGTGCTCCTCCGCCAGAGGTTCTTCAGCAACACCGTGGAGATCATACCTGGGGTCGGCAGAAAACAAAAGCCACATTGGGATGTCATGGGGATGTCATGGGAAAATCTGATATGGTGGTGTATAATATTACACTACATATATATATAATATATATATAATATATAATATATATATGTATAATATATATTAGATAACCTACAGTACCATAACCATTTGGGTGTGTCATGGTGACTCTGAAAACGTGGTACATACCCCCAAATTGCCAATTCAACAGGGATCATGATGACAAAGCAATAGCCATCAAAATTTGGGGGTTCTCTGTTTTTATCTGTTTTTCATACCACGTGGAAACAATCCAAAATGGACCAGATCGAAACTGTTTTCAACCCTCCACTTTCAAGCATACATGAAATTAGTGAAAGCGTGCGCACCCCAAGCAAAAGTCGTTCTTGCACAAGCTGACTGCATACAGGTCCTTTTCTCGTAGTCCACCATTCAGTCCGATCGATTGCTGAGGTTCAGTCTCATAGGTCTCATTGGTCCCTACGTTGTACAGCACCAGCTGAGCCTTTCAAGGGAAGCGTTCCAGCTCGAATAGGTAGAGTTGCAACCGCACCAGTCTAAAAGCTGCGCTTCCTAGTTGTTTGAATTTCAAATTGCATGGCACAGTCCCAAATCCAAATGCTCGCCATTATCCCACATCACCAGCATCATCCTGTTTTCCTTGGGTTGCTTGGCAGCCTTATTTCAAGGTGCAGGGGGAATTCTGGATGGCTTTGGATAAAAAACATCCTGCCTTCACGTCACAAACGTAGTCCGGCTTGAAGGTCAAGGGATAGGTGGTGACGGTCGCTTGCCCTGTGGCCTGAGCAACATGGCATGACACCACCCAAGTCCATCCTTTGGAGCAAGATCTTTCAGAACTCCTTGTCTGCGAGTTGGATTCCACTGTATGACTTAGCATGGCTTAAATTGGATGGATTCAGGATGTGGTGTTGCTCTGACATACAAAATTTGAATGGAACACAAAGGAAATTAAGGAAATATGTTCAAAGTGTCAGCTGGCATCAGTTGGAGTATATAAAAGGACCACTCGGGAGCATGCTTCTTGAAAGACCCCAAAGCGACTTCACTCACTCTCTCTCTCTCTCTCTCACTGTGGCTTGTTGTTAATCCCCTACTTCCTCAGTTGCTGACTCCCTTCTTCTTGGCGATAAATTCCCGTGGTCCATCAAACTCGTGTCCGATCTGAGAGAAGGTGGGCTTGATAGCCTCAGGATGAGTTCTCTCAAGGACAAACTCTCCTGGTCAGGCCCTTTCCATGTGTGCCATGGTCAAAACACAACATATGGGGTATCGTCATCCACCCCATCATGATGGGAATCCTTATGATGGGTATAATATGACATATATATATATATGCGTATGACATGTCTGTATATACATATATACATTCGTGTATATATATATACGTATATATATGTATATACGTGTATATATATATATACATACAATTATATACACATCCCTACGAATAAATGGATTGATGACCATCCCCTTTTCTGGGAATATAAACCATGTTTTGACTTGGCACATGTGGCAAGCCAAAACTTGGAGATGAGAATCAAGTCTGCCAACCAAGTCACCCATTCTTTGTCTGTAGGGTTCACGATTGGAATCTCCTGTCAAGAATATCGATTGTTTGTTGTTTCTATTGGCTTCCGGATCAACAACCTTTGCAAAGGTTTCTTTCAAGCTATCGCGGGTTTGAAGTGAAGCAGCCGCTGCTTCATTCAGTCCATGGATGAAATCATGTCGGCACTTCAGTTCCGAGCTGTTACCATTGTTACCAACGTGCCCTTCACCCAGTTTGGAATGCAATGCGCATCCTCAAGATCCCTCACCAAACACAAACTTGAAACATCTTCATCCCGGCAGTCCTGAGTAATGGCTTTCCTGGGCGAGTCGCTCATTGGATTAATCATAAAGCATCGGTCGATCTCTGCTGTCCCAGTGGCCGAGCTTGGGTGGTGAAGGTCAGTGAGCAGTGGGTGTTTGGAGCAGTTCCAGTGCCTGCGGGTGGCTGTTGCTGATTTCATGCCATGTCTTGTGGATGATCTTCTCTGAAAACCACACTATGGAATACGGATGAATACGGATGAATATGGCAAGAACATGCCAACATATGCAAATTATCCAACAAATGGAGATGTTGGCGCGAATTAGGCAGACTAACAGCAATCCACACAATCCTACACCCTGACGTCTCCCACCCTTGGTTTTCAATTCCAAGTGTTGAGGAGTCTTAAAGAACCAGCCGTCCGGTCAAATGGCAGCTTTGCGATGGTGGTAGAACCTCTGGAAGAGGAACTAGTTCAATCAAAATGGGTCAAATAAGTATATATAAATTATATAAATGTCAAAATGGGAAACTTCTTCACCCCCAATGCCTCAAGATCCCGATAGATCCCTCATGCCTTCAAACTGGTAGATGCGGATGTCAACATCTGACGTCAAAGTCACGGTGCAAGGATAGACTCCAGGCTCCTTGGGCCAGAACTCCACCACCAGCTTCGCAACCTGACGCGAGTCTGACAAAAAGTGTGTATGAACACACAGCATATCACAGCACCCTTTGGACTTCATCGTTTTGTAGCAGAAGGATACTGCAGCAACCAGACTTTTGTATCATATTTTGCTAGAATCTGCAAGAACCGCCAAGAGCTGGTGGGAGGCTCCGAATCAGAACGAGGAAAGTAGCGTGTGCCATACGCCAATGACCGCATCCACCCACGTCGATGAGGAAATCAAGGAAATTGCCGGAACGTCGAGTTTCACAAGTTCAACCATATGGGTTTGGTTTAACATGTCAAAACCATTAAAACATCTTAAATATCTTGAAAATTTCTGGGTAAGGTGACTTAAATGGCATGATTGAAACATCTCATCCCATCTCATCCCATCTCATCCCATCTCGCCTGTGGTGCAATCCCTGCCGCCTTTGGGAGGGCGGAATTTCGCCGGTCGTTTTGGCGATCCAAGGCTCCATTGGTACCACTGCGATTCGCGCCCTTGCCATCACCTTTGCCCTCAGCGGGTCAACTGGGTCAACGCACAATGAGATTCCAAAATCTCGGAGATTCCCAGCTCATTATGCTCATCTAATCTAAATTATCATAAATTATCTAAATTGACTTAAATGGATTTCAATTGATTCCGGGAGGTGATCACTGACATGTTAATTCTCTGAAGTAATCTGCTACAATTTCTGGAATCTCCCTGTACTCAGCTGTACTCTCAAAGCCTCTCTGCTAGGACAAGCTGAGTGCAATGCTTCTCTCATTTGTCCATTGTGCACGACGACCTGAAAATCAGAGTGGCCCTTCTCGGATTCCAACTGCAGCCATCACAAATCATGCCGCGCTAAGGCTGCATGTTTCCAACACCACGATTCATCAGTATTCAATCCTATGCATCACTATTCCAATTTAGTCCAGTTTGTAGGATTTGTCAATTTCTTCAAACCAATTGCAACTGCACCTGTCGCCCCCACTTTGGTGTGCTTGACTAAAATGGAATCGTCCGGATATGGGCTTGGGGGGGTTAACAACTCACTTCCAACACCGAAAATCAACTCACTCCAAACACCGACTCACTCCCAACACCAAGAACTCACTCCCAACACCAAAAATCAACTCACTTCCAACACAAAAAGCACTTTT
>Ga0126342_10018623_pt1 | contig 11884 bp, 11 predicted proteins | sample Cyp1metagenome_FD_92528 | JGI IMG/M metagenome (GOLD analysis project Ga0126342, IMG submission 92528) | Coral microbial communities from Lord Howe Island, Old Settlement Bay, Australia - Cyphastrea 1 metagenome | ecosystem: Host-associated > Invertebrates > Cnidaria > Coral ... | reverse complement strand
TGTGTCTTGAACGCACAAAACAACTATGTACAGAACTTACAGAACCAGTCCAGCTGTTCACAAAAACACATATACACACGTCGATATATATGAGAGAGAGAGAGATATATATATATATATATATAGTGTATGTACGTACGTGTGTGTCCACACTTGGTGTTACAACATGCGTTCGCTGTGCCTGTGTCTGTTCGGCCAAGCGCTGACCAGCACCCAGCAGCGGCATGGCTGCGAGAGAAGAGGCTGCCTCATTAGTGAAGGGAAACCTTCAGCCCTACATTCCCACAATGGCAGGTATGTGCAGCATCACACAAACGCAGATGCTCAGGGCGCCTGTGGCGATCCCGGGATGCCCGTCAGCGGTGTGGCCTCTTGTGCCACAGCACGTTCACATTCAGGGTATACACCCTGTGTGGTGGTTTGCTATTACACGCAAAGTATGGAAGCATACTGCCCAGAACTATTAAAGACTGTTTGATCGCAGACGACCCACTCGACACTCTACGAGGAATGAGCCCCTGCATATAGTCAGGCAGGTTCCAACTAACATCCACGCACCTTCAGCTTTGCCAACTCTTGGAGAGCTTTGACAGGCACCTTGCAAACACAGCACGTTAAAAGTGCCAGTGAAGCTTTATCAGAAGAAACGCGCTGGAATGCTAACTGTCACTGATAGATCAAATTTATCAACTCAGAAACCTAAACAACACGTTAGCAGAACTGTCAGTATACCACACTTACACACACACACGACGCAATATCAATTTCATGGACAAGATAAGACACAAGAGCTTGTCTACCTGTGTTGTGATATTAAAGTGACTTACTGGAATCCCTAGACGAGATGACTAGACAGGTTCACACAGGCAATAGTTATGCTTCAACACAAGGACCCCACCTCTGAGTTCATGGGCATACTCTCTGTGGCCGCTGCTGCCTCCGGAGCATGTAAAGGCAACAACGATTAGCTATAGTCGAACAGATGGGCAATGCTATTCACAGACCTGTAGCAATCAATGTGCACAGCATGGCAGCAAAAACCAACAAGGTGGCTGACTTGCTTGTCTATTCGAAGGGACGGATACTGCAGAGCAACGAGACATAAACTGTCATTGTTGCTTTTGTAATTGTTTTTGTGCATCTGTGTTTCCTCATGTTTCTCTACATCTGATACCTCCTCCCTTTCCCTTTCATTCCATGTATCACTGCAAAGCTCACACGTAATCAACACGGAACCACATCCTACCTTTGCTGCGCCTGTGTACGCTGAGCCAAGCATAGACCAGCGCCGAGCAATGGGAGACTACGCATCGAACCAAGCGACGAAGATGCCTCACCACTGTAGGAAACCCGAATTGACGTAAGTATTAAATTAAATCACCATGATTGACATGTCGTACAAACACATACATCGAGGGCGCCTGTGACGATCCCAGACCGCCAGTCATCAGTGCAGCCTGTTGTGCCATAGCAAGTTCAGCATGTTAGCAGAGCTGTCAGTGGCTGGGCTCTATGCTTAGTATACGTTGCTTTCAGAAAGACTGGAAAAAAGGGAGTCAGAGGGCGTTGTTTTCGATGTGTATCTGTTGGGCTCCAATGTGGGACCCTCATGGTCCCAAGAGTTAGACGGAACTAGTGTCAGATGCGAACCAAAATTAATGGCTATCGTTCCCTCTCAGATTCTGACTTCTGCAGGCAGCGATGCTTTCTCCGGGGCAGATGCCTTGCTAGACAAGGAGCGAGCCAGTCTGCCCCCCCCAAAAAAAAAATCGCACATATGCGACAGAAGGTCATCTTTGGGACCCAGGCCTGATCCACGCTCGTGGAATAATTTCCAGCAGGAAGTGGCCCGCTGCAAGCTGCCTCAGAGGAATGTGGCCAGTCCCAAGACGATCACAACGCAAAAGGCGTCGATTGAAGTTCAGCCCAGCTCCAATGCCGTCTAGGAAATCACGGCCAAACAGCAAACCCAATGATGGTACATCCACGACTGAAGTCCAAAATAAGAATAGTTGATCTCCTAAAACCATGGGCAATCTCCAACGTTCCAAACTTCTTTGAACCCCACCATTTCCAAAACGAAATAACTCACGCTCCTGCTGTCGCTTGACCAATGCCCTCACATCTGCTGGGGCTTTCTTCAACTCAATCAAAAATCCACTGAGCCATGTGAAACCAGTTACTGTCCTATTGCATGCAGAGTCCAAGGCGCCTACCAACTTTTTGTCGCTTGCAAGCTCAAGTTGGGGTGACTTCTCGAGCACCACGGTGGAGGTCTGCATTGACAGGGCTTCCGAAAGAGTTGAGGTCGGGAGACCCTTCACAGCAGAAACAGCATTGATCTCATGAGGCTCTGGTGGATCTTCCCCAAAGGTCTCAGCAGGCATCACATACTCGGTATTCATCGCTTCAGCAATCATGACATGTTTGCCAGGCTTCTTTTCACTCTTTCCCAAACCAGCCCCAGGCTTCTTGCATTCCTTGTCCCCGGCCCAATGGCCAGGTAAATTGCAATCAAAACATCTCGTGGTTGCCGTGGCACGGTTCACTTGGTTGCCATGAGGTTTGGATTGAGAAACGGCATTTCCACTGCGACCATATCCTCGGTCACGCTTCACTTCATTGATCTTTGTGCGCGCCTCACGCATTGAGACTAATGCCTCAGCGGCGCTTTCCACTCCAGTCTCCAACTCCTCCAACAGCTCCGGCTCAACTCCCTCGGCTTCAAGGGCTTCCAAATCAGCAGCTAAAGTTGCTGCCTCTGATTGCAAGACTTCTTCCAAGCTCGGCTCCTCTTTCCCCGCATCATCAGGGATCAGTTCGGCTTCGCCATCATCATGCTCCTCCGTCACATCGGCTTCAGTCACATAGCTCTGACGAGCTTGTCCAGGGTTTGAAGACCTTGAAGACCTGAAAGTGCTCCTAGAGGAAACAGAGGCGGAGGAACGGAAAGGTCGATGCATGGAAGAGCTTGCTGTGGAAGGCGCCAAGGTTGAAGGCCTTCCGGATGAAGAGCCCGAGGAAGAAAGAAACCTTTGCATCAGCGACGGCTTGCCATCGCCACCACCAAAAGGTCTCCGCTGCAGCGGATCAGACACATGGAGATCTTTAAACAACCTGAGCACTTCGCGCTCCACAGCCTCGTACGAATCTTGGCCCGCAAGCGCCGTCTCCAACAGTTGCTTTCTGATTCCATCCAATCCAAGCTTCTCCCTCAAAAACCATCCAAGCTCTGCTGCTGGAAGTTGAATGCCCTCTGAACGAAGGTCAGCTGTAAGTGTTCGGAAACGAGTGCAGAACTCACTGATGCGCTCGCCAGGCTTGCGACGCAACTCATTGTAGAAAAGGTGACGCAGCTCACCTTTCTTATCCAAGTCTGTCTTGCCGTTGATGGACTCAAGGGCGTCCAACAACTTGTTGAGTCCATGCAAAGGATCGGCCTCCACCAAGACAATGGTCTCGCCAGTGTCGGGGTCGGTCGCCTTTTCAGCTCGCTTGCATTCCAACTCCTGCGGAGTAAACTCTTCTCCACGTTGCCTCACCACTCCGCCTTGGCGAAGTAACCAGCGAGCTGCGAGGTTATACTTCATGGTCTGCTCCAGGTCCAAGCTTTGCACCCACCATGACATTTCGCGCTTGAATGACCGCCAGGTTGCCGGCGATCCATCCCATACTGGCACTTTGTACCTTGAGCTAGTCCCTTTGTCCTCTTCCATGAGGCCCGCGGCAAAGATCTCAAGGGCGTCCTGTTGAACACCACGTAGAGCAAAAGGTGCAAAATGCACTGCCCAGCCAGATACGAATAAACTGTACCACCCAGCCAGAAATTGAAACAGAAAAGCGAAGGTGCCCAAACTGACACTAGTTCCAGAGACTTAGTCTGTAGAATGCAGCTTGTTAAACACCAAGTGAAAGGATTCCAGCCAGCGGTTACCAATCAATCCAGTCAAAAGCGACTCCTGCCAGAGCCCAGAATCCCAGAAGGAAAAGTTACCACCAGCGAAGCAGCCAGAGGTTTCCCACACCTAGGTCCAGTTCAAAGCCCCTGCCAGGGCAATGGCGTAGACAAAGAAAAGTGGGATCACAACCAGCCAGTGCAGAGTTGCAAAAAGGCCAAGTGCGTAGAGCTCAGAGCAAAAGGTCCTTAGATGCAGCACATTCAGGCTCCGGTGCCACTGTGAACAAACGAAGCTGCCGCAATCGTCCGCTCAAGCTTTTGCCGCAGTCTGCATTGCGTCAGCCAATCGGGTCCGTCTATTTGGGATTTGGGCCACATGCCCACAGAAAGGTGCATGGTTCCATGTCTCATCACTGTCCCTGGCAAGACGTACAATTCTCACTCATTAAACTTGCGATAAAAAGTGGCATCCTCTATTTTGACACACACACACACATATCATATTATTGTTATCCCCGTTTCTGTTGATCACACTATCAACAATGATCTTCACATGTTAACTCGTGAAATCAAGTTTAATCATCCATATTGCTGATTGTAAAATCCAAAATCATCATTGATTATCCCAAATTTCCCCATCCTTAAAATAAAACAATTTCTTTCACTATGTTTCATAGCAATGTCCTCAAACAAATGCAGGGGTTTGGCATTTCCCATTCCCAAATCAAATTGCACGATCTCCAAAATATCTGCATATCATCCACGATATCTCAATCTGGTATCCCAATTATAGCAGCTATATAAATAAACTTGACATATCCAAATCATTGACATAGTTAACACCAATAATGTCCTTTTGGTAAAAAAAAATAGAGGGGCCGGTTTGGCATACCATCTATCATCATTTACCTGTTGTTAAAGGGGGTTGTTCAAACCCCTCTATTAATCAACCAACCAATGGGAAAAAGCCATAGAAATAGTTGATTTACCCATGAAAAATGATTATGTTCCATAGGTTTTTGTATGTTTACCAGATGGTAACACCTCCCGTATATTATGGAAAGTCATAAAAATCATGTTCCCCACCACCAACCAGATATCCATTGATGGTTCATAAACCCATGATTATACCATGATTATCCTACTATGATCCCCTAGTGAATAACCTCAGATCAGCTTTTAGATCCACAGAATGCCTAACCTCATCCCATTGCTAGATCCCTGCCTCAAAAAGGGACCTCTGAGTGCAGCCGAGGCTGAGAGCCAGGCGTTCCAGCTCGGCCTTGTTATGTTTTTTTCGATGGCATTGACGTAGCAGAAATGTCCAGAAATAATGGCTATATAATGGTTATATAATGTATAATATAATGTATAATGGCTATAGTATGGTTATATTCATGGCACTATACTATGGCAATATTCTATTTATCATGTTTTTGTAATGGTGTAATTATATACTAATGACTGATATTATGGTGCAATTATCCTATGTAGAATGACTATATATATATCATGGTGCAATGTTTAGATTACTTATCTTCATGGTATGCAAGTACTATTACTACTAATGGTAAATACCACTGCAATAGTTGCTGCTAATTTGAAATGATTTGCATGTGGTACAACTACTATTACTATTAACACTTACTATTACTCTCAGTTTGTATTCGGCCTGAGGTGAGGAGCTGCAAATGGCAACGAATAAACAACTATATAGGAATTATGTATAAAATCACACATGATTCAATCATCGGTTAATACGGTAATGATAAAACAATGATGTAAAATATGCTACATCCCATAGTGAACACATTGATAATCTGGTTGGTGGTTTCAACCCCTGTGGAAAATATGAAAGTCAATGGGAAGGATGACATCCCATCTACTATGGAAAAGAAAAGTCATGTTCCAAACCACCAACCAGTAATCAATTAAATGCCCATTAAACCACCATTAAACCGCTAAATACCCATGGAAACCACCAACATTCTATCTTTGTTGGAGGTACTATGCTTTTTTGGAATATCTGTTTCCAGGCCATGTCTGCGATTCACACGATTCATAGGGTTTCTGAGTATTCGTTTGGGCCTGCCGGCTATTGCTCGGATCTGCTAAGTATTATCAAGTAATGGTGCGCAATCTAAAACATACAACATATAACAAGTATAAGAATTTTAAGAATATGAAAAAATACATACACATCTCTGTGATTCTCTGTGTATATCTGCGCCCCCGCGCCGCGGAAGGAGGGAAACCGGGGGCCGCTTGAGCCTTCTGTTGCATCAAAATCTGAACGAAACGAATTAACATCAATGTTCCACCTGTGGGGCTTACATACTTCGCCCGCGTGTGGATACATGCCGCTAATTAGCGGCACCACTCCACAAGTACCCTCTGGTAAACTAAGATACCTAGTGAAATTTGCCATTTGTAGTGGATTTATCATTTATCCATTAAAAAAAATGGTGATTTTCCATAGTTACGTTCGTTTACCAGAGGGTAGGCCAAGTATGTTTGCCCCAGCGCCAGATGAAGCCCACGATCCACCCTGATTCGTCCGACAAGCGTTGAGCAAAATCTCTCCTACCTGGCCTCCGGCGTCTGCTGTCACTGAGTCTATGACTACAAGTGACATTCCCAGAAAGTGCCCCAACGCCACTTTCCAGAAAATCCAGCTCAACCACGTACCTAATCAATCCTAATCCGTCGTGGAGCGCGACTTGGCAAGATGGGCGCACACCTCCCCGATCTTTCGAAAGTGGTGCCCAACTTGGGGGTCACCTTTTTCCATAAGATGCGTATGGAAAGCTCGGACTTCTGCCTCCCACAGACACCGGTGAAACTCCAAAAAGTCCCAAATCATTAAAAGACAATTTTGGAGTAGAATGGCTAACTTGGCCAGGCCATGTGGGTTGTTGAAATTTATGGCAACCACTCAATCCACTATATGGTTTCGGGGAACTTCTTATATTCTGAAATTATAATTTTGGAATGTAGAGCTTGTGGTGTGGTTGCCATCAAAAAAGGTCTATGTCAAAAGAATGGCTTCAGCAGCAATGCCATAGGTTTAAGGTCGGTGAAATGAGCATCTTGAGCATCGAAGGCGCCACCCCCACAATTCCTATCATTCCAGAGTCGCACTGAGGCCATCATTCCTATGATATCCCCAGAGATCATACTGCAACTCATTCAGATTGGATCATAATTCATCATTTTTGTAATAAGTTAAGCCATATTTCTGATAGGTTAAACCCTATTTTTATAGGGTTTATCTCCCTTAAAGAGTTACTGTTTGAGGAAATGATATCAGATTCGTTGCCATCCATCATAGGTCCCATGAACTGCTCAAAAGTTGTGCCCTGAGAGTCTGGCGATGCCCAGTGCAGCTGCTGGGTCCTGCAGCTGTGGGGATGTGATCCAATACATGAGATCCAATCGGATGCAGTACAGTTATGGCCCGAAATACCACTTGTCAGTACTGAAATAACCTTAATAATAATGGAATGTATAATCTCATAGAAAAACAGTTAACACATCTTATAACCATTTATAGTTGGTAAACGACCAAAACTGTAAGATATCTAAAGGGCGTACATGATATACATGTTTACCCTTTGGGAGGTGATTGCATTTAGGTGAAATATAATTGGGGGAATACATAAGATATTGCCATTATGGATGAGATAATGAGTAAAATCAAAAACAGAAACAACGGGATCTAATGGGAAACATGAAGATATGATCTTCTATGAAGAAATAACAATCTATCATCAACTAACTTATAGATTGGGGTTGGCTGCTCTGGGCTGACAAAATTCCACAATCGTCCGTGAACAGTCAACTTGACTGATAGGCGGCAGTGCAGCAAACGATATACCGGTCATAACAAGTGCGAGTTGTGACTCTGAAATGTGCTGTGCGCATAATGTTTGAGCAAATTGGCTTGGCATGTTGCGCACATGTTGCAGAGCCTACACATGAAATCATTCAATCCCATTATCACTGCCATTACATCCTATTAAATCATATTAAATCCAAACTCTTCCATTTTGTCCCTTGACTTTCCCTACTTGGTGGTTCATCCCACTTAGTAAATAGGTTATATGTAAGTGGATTAACCCTACTTATCCCACTTAAAACCAGGGATGTAACCTACTTCGTAAGTGGGATGAGCCACCAAGTATGATAGAGATTTTCATGGAGTTTCATGGACTCTAGTGGAGTTTCATGTATTTTTATGAGGATGTAATGGGGAATTTTAAGATACATAGATTTCCCACATTTGATGAAAACGCTCATGACCGTATATCATCAAAGGAAGTTGGGAAGCAATACTTCCGTGTTACGGACAAATAGAATTCTGAGACTTGAAATGATGAAGGGTGGTACGTCATCTAACAATACATAACAAAAGAATAAGAAGCTATGCTCGAGGTCATCTTGTGGATCTGGTTGTGATGCCCCGAAGAATGCTGCCTGTGACTCCGAATCAAGCCAGTGGATGTGGTCATCTGCCAAGGTCTCAAGCTCTTCCATCTCTGTCAAGACCAAGCCCCAAGTATCGTCCTTCTCAACCCAAAAGGATCTTCCTGAACGGTTGTGAGGCTGATTGCGTTGGCGCTCCATCTGCATCAGCTCATCCTCTTGTTGGCGTAGCGCACGCTCTACGTCTGTGAGACGCAGACTGTTCCCTGCAGCAGCTTGTACTGCAAGACGCGCACCTCCTGGCAAAGATGATCGCCTCATGAGGAGCCAACCTAACACCTCCTCCGGCAAAATCTCCGGAAGGAGCTGGTCTTCATCCTCCCAGGCATAGTCGTTGGAGTCATCCTCAAAGTGATCGTAGCCAGAAGATGGGTAGCGGTCATCATACCAGTCCCATGTGGCATCATTCGTCCAGCCATCCCATCCCCACTGTGACCACCATCCTGCTTCTGACTGCTGTGGGGATGGCCAGTCTTCGCCCTCGTCATTCTCTGCCTCATGAGTAGTATTCAGCGGAGATGCATTCTCCCGTTCAGTTCCATCAGGAGTTGAACGGATTGGCTCTCGATGCGGCTCACTTCCAGTGCCACGTTCCGAAGCATCCTCTCCAGCAAACATAGAGCGCTCAGTCTGAACGCCTACCTCCTTCTTTGGCCTGAATGTTCGAGCCAGTGCACGTTGGACTCTACGGTAACTCTCACGAAGTTGAGTGCACCAACTCAGGAGATCTGTTCCAGGTTGCCTCCTCAGCTTGACGAAAAGGTCGTCAAGGTGCTGTCGAACATCTGGGACAGGCAGCCTTCCCAGTTTCTCCTTCAAGTATGACAGGAGGTATTGAGTGCCATTGTCTTGGCTCAGCTTGGAGTGATTCACGGTTGAGGCGGCTTCCCAGGCTTTGCCCTTCAAGCGCAGAACCAAGCGAGGAGCAAGCGTGTAGCGCTTGTGCAGAGGTGTCTGAGCCCAACACAAACGCACCCTCCGAGCGTACTCCGGCCAGTTGTGCACTTCGCCGTCCCACGATGGCACCAGTTGATCTTCTCGTTGGTCCCTGGATGACATGTCGACCAAAATGGTCTAGAAGCTTGCAATCAAACAAATTCAGTTTCTCTGTGAATTCTGCGGGGGCGCAAAGTTCAAACAGAAGTCAGTGCCCACCACGTAGCAAGCCCCCGTAGAGGCTCCGCTACCAGTGCAAGTGCACTGGTAGCCTCAGCCAATTGATCTTGATGTTCTTTACGATGATCAACAATGTAGCTATCCAATGCGCTAAGTCCCGGACAGGGACAAAACCAGCTTATTTCAAAGATATGCCAAACCACGCAAGCACCACCAGCCTGCCGCACGTGTCTCGAAGATGGCACGACTTTTCCACGCACACCGCAGCTGCTATTGCAAAAAGCCTAAGGCCGAAGGGTTCCCTTGAAATCCCCAATGGCCGCGGAAAGTAATCTGTCTTCAACAGGTTCAAGACTCAAACTGTCAAACCATGCATGTGCAAAGAATGAGAGCGGAGGCAAAACACCTATGTTAAGTGTCGCACTTTCGGACAGCAGCAGCCGCAATTAAGCCCGCTTCCTGCTATGCACACGTGCACGCATCGCTCAAAACTACATCCAACAGCTAATGGGCTACATCGCCAAAAGCAAAATGCTGCTAATCTGGGCTGTCCACCTTCGCCGGCGGTGGCAACACCGAAACACTTGCCTGTGTGACAAGCACAGAGCTAGACAACATTCGTCAGCACTGCAAAGGAAATGACTACTATACCGTACCCCTAATAACATCGGAAAAGCAAGTACTCATTCTAGCCAATTCTACCACAGTGGCCTCCGTCGATGGTAGCCTCCCGTCAACAATACCTGCCTGTCATATGCAGATGCTACAGCATTTCCCAACAATGCCGCTACTCCAGATTGGCCGCCTTCGCCGGCGGTGGCAACACCGAAGTACTTCCCTGTCTGACTAGCACAGAGCTAGACAGAATTCGTCGGCATTGCAAAACAAAAACATCAGAATCTGAAAGCAATGCCAGACGGTTCCAACACACTGGCCTCGTTCGATGGTAACCCCTCTTGAACAAAACCAACCTGTGATATGTAGCTTTCACAGCATCTCCCAGTGCGACCGTGCACCCACAACGCTTGAAGCAGTATCTGCGTGCCTTCGGCAACACAGCAGGAGCTGCAATGACGCCCACCTCCTGCAGGTGCACATATATATACACACGTCATCAAAACAACATCCAACAGCTAATGGGCTGTTCACCATAAGCAGAATGCCGCTGATCTGGGTTGTCCACCTTCACCGGCGGTGGCAACCGCAGCACTTGCCTACGTGACTAGCACAGAGTCAACATATGTCGGTGCTACAGTATTTCCGAACGTTTCCCCTCCATTCCAATTTCCCCAGTATTTTTTTCACAGTTTTTCCTCCAGTTTTACTCAATCGTCCCAATAGTTTACGCTATCAATTTATCCTTCCATTTCATCAATTTTTCCAGTGTTTTGCCATGGTGTCACTCGATTTCTCCATCATTACCCTTATGTTACCTCATTGTGTCTAACGCTTACCCAAATGCACCTCCGACAATCCCTACCGTTGCACCGTATAAACGGTTTTGCTCGTTTCTTCCATAGTTTTATTTCCGTGCTTCTACTCCATAGTGGTCACACATCCAAACCGCAACTTTTCCATTGTTTTTCCATTGTTTCACGCGTGCTTTACGCGATAATGGTCCCACATCGGGGCCTCAATTTTTCCATTGTGTTTCCATCCCATCAATTTCCGTCATTTTACTCTTATTTTGCTTGGTATCATTTTCGTCCCACATCAGAGCCGCAATTGTTCCACTGTTTTTCCATTGTTTTACTCTACTTCTTCATCATAGTCCCTCGATTTTTCCATTGCTTTTCCATCGCTAATGGTCTCACATCGAAGCCACAATTTTTTCCATTGCTTTTCCATAGTTTTACTCGACAAAATTTTCCCCTCCATTCCAGTCTCCCCAGTGTTTTTTTTCAGAGTTTTTCCTCCAGTTTTTCTCAATCGTCCCAATAGTTTACGCTATCAATTTATCCTTCCATTTCATCAATTTTTCCAGTGTTTTGCCATGATGTTACTCGATTTCTCCATCATTACCCTTATGTTACCTCAGTGTGTCTAACGCGTACCCAAATGCACTTCCCACAATCCCTACCGTTGCACCGTATAAACGGTTTTGTTCGTTTCTTCCATGGTTTTATTTCCGCGCTTCTACTCCATAGTGGTCACACATCGAAACCGCAATTTTTCCATTGCTTTTCCATTGTTGCACGCGTGCTTTACGCGATAATGGTCCCACATGTGAGCCTCAATTTTTCCATTGTGTTTCCATCCCATCAATTTCCGTCATTTTACTCTTATTTTACTTGGCATCATTTTGGTCCCACATCAGAGCCGCAATTTTTCCATTGTTTTTCCATTGTTTTACTCCACTTCTTCATCATAGTCCCTCGATTTTTC
>Ga0126342_10018622_pt1 | contig 11885 bp, 8 predicted proteins | sample Cyp1metagenome_FD_92528 | JGI IMG/M metagenome (GOLD analysis project Ga0126342, IMG submission 92528) | Coral microbial communities from Lord Howe Island, Old Settlement Bay, Australia - Cyphastrea 1 metagenome | ecosystem: Host-associated > Invertebrates > Cnidaria > Coral ... | reverse complement strand
TGACAACCCAAAGCAAACCTGAGGATTGCAGGTGAAATTGACTGAGCATAGGCATAGCTGTGGAAAAAGAAAGCTGCGGGAGCGCGAGACAGTATCTGTTTCATATGACACTTTGAGATGTATTTATATTGTTATGTTATATCATGTTTTGTCACTATAGAATTGGGGTATCTTGATGTATTTTATGTATGTTTGGGTTATCTCAGATGCCCATCGCGCATTTTGATCTCGTGGGATGATCATGATGGCCCTTCAGGGTTGAGACGATGATTTCGGGTTTCGCACAGCTGTGTCAGCATGAGCATGTAGCACCAACAACTCTGACTAAAAGGCTCATTATTTCTCTATACTTATATATGATTATATATATATATCGCAACTGCAAAGATTACAAAAATTAGCTAATGTAACCATGCATTTGAAAGTAAAAGCGTCCCGTGTCACCATGAAATCTAGCCAAGGTTTCCCCATATTTACATATATTTCCCAATATTGTCCCATGGTTTCCCGTATATTTCCCATCAATTTCCATAGATTTCGCGATGTTTTCCCCCCAGCTCCATTGAGACCCGTGATCATCCGCAGGTCTCTGGGGCTTGCGGGGAGTTAGCCATGAAGACAGGCAGTAAGGAGCGGTTGATGTTTGACTTATCGGAAAATCGCGGGGACGTGTGGGATTTTTTTGGGACACACATGAGAATAAAATATAGTTAATGGTGTTGAATAGCGTTGGATACTGGCTAATGATGGTTAATGATGGTTAATAATGGTTAATCATTGGAATAATGTGGTTAAAACAATGCCATAAACTACCCATGACTGGGAATGGAAACCATACCACCTATCTATGGTGATGAGTGGGGAATGGTTTATTGTTGTTTTAACCACATTGAACATATTTGAAAGTGATGAGTTTCGATGATTACGTGTTGGATGTCCAAAGAAGTTAATGAGTAAAAGAGGGTACGAGGTTATACTGATTATGTAAGATCTGATAAGATCCGGCTATCGGCTTGAAGTGTCTCTATTTTCCACCTCTATCTGAGATGATTCTGAACGGGTAGATGTTTTTGAGGAAACTTGACGCCAACAGTCAAAGTTCGGAAATGCCTGTTCATCGTCCCCAGCATGAGCCTAAATACGGTGGATGGAAGACATCCTGCACCACTTTGGATGGTTGAAACCCTGTAAATAATGGGATCAACCATGATAAACCACCGTTTTCAACTGGTGCAGGATTTCTCAACCATCCACAGTATCAGTTGATGCATACATCCTGATAAGAGTTTTGACATTTGGGGCATTCGGTGGTCCATAGTATCTATAATTCTATAATCCCACCTCCCGGAGCGCAGACTTGGTTGTTGGCCCAACTGTTTAGCCCGGGAACCGCCAATGTTGGTCGTTGTTCGTCATTTTTAGGCGCCATCTAGCCTTTTTTCCCTTGATTATTAAGGCTGTAAGTTGACTCTCTGGTAATCAAACGTAGCAAATGGCAAAGCCGCCATTTATCGAAACCCCGTTGAAGCCTCCATGTTTTGAAGATGTTCATTTGCCATGTTTGATGACCAGAGGGTCAGAGGGTATCCTTAGATTAATCATTGATCAATCCATATTTCTTTGGCCATTCCTACGCGCAAATCCGCGGAGGATGTGGGCAGTGCCCTTCCAATCGCTGGCTCCCTGCGATTGGTCCGGGCCACGGATGGATGCAGTTTGGATGGTCGTTCCAGTTTGGAGTAAACTACTATAGCTATGGAATCCCATCTATAGACAGTTTACTTACGAAACATGATGATTGTGCATAGCATAGCTATGTTAGTTGACCAGAGGGTATATGTTTGCTCTGCTAATATTTCTTAACTGTTTGTTTTATATGAGTTTGTTAACAACAGTGTTGCTTGCTGTTATAGGTCCTTCTATGCTATGTTGTTGTACGGTCTTAAAGCTTGGGAAGATGCTATTGACCAATGGGTCAAAGATGGGCAGGGTGACCTGATAGCGATGGAGAGAGAGAATGGGTCAAAGATCCATGGTGTTCGTGGTCCTGACCATATTGAAAACCCATGAGAGACGATTGGTGAGGACAAGTCCAACATTGCTTAGTTTTTCTGCTTGTTTGATATAGCAGTTTGCCAAAATAATAGTTTCCATTTTTATGTATTATGTCAAGGAAGTTCTTTTAATACCGTTTGGTTATTCAACGTAGCTTTGGAAAATCACCATTTTTCACAGGCAAATCATCATAAATCCCCTAGAAATGGACCATTTTCCATAGCTATGTTAAATAACCATAGGGTATGTGGATGCCAACCTTCCACAAACGAAATCTCCAAAGAATCTTTGTCAAACGGCTGAAGTTTGCTGCCTTTTTGGGGCTTACCCAAGGCCATGAAATTTGTGGATGCATCATGTTCGCCATTTGCATTAATGTTGATTGGGTGGCTTCATGGGGTAGTCAAAGTATAACTCTAAAAAGTCTAAAACATTAAAAACAGTCATCAAGCAAGTCAGAATCTAGAACATGAGTACATGGCTACTAAGTTACTAGAATATATATAATATATATATATATATAATATAATATAATATAATATATATATATATATATTATATATATTATATATATATATATATTATATATATTATATTATATATTATATATTATATATATAAAGGTTGTGAAATCTCCGAATGAAGTTCAAAAAAAATGCCACATAGGGGGAATCTCAGCTCAGGAGAGAGGGGGGCTCTACCTTTGGACGCTGCAGGTGGCAGTTGCCTCAGGATCTGGGAAACCCTGGGAAGATCACCCCAGTGATGGTGTCGAAACCCACCTGAACGATATATTGACCATATATAGACCACATTTCAAAGCGCTAGTGATTTATTGTTCGTTAAGGTACAGGTAGTGATAAACCAACTATTCGCCAATTTTCACGAACTCGGGTACCACCGAGCGTACTTGCAATCCTGAGGTGCGTCACTGTGACGATCGACCGCAGGCCGCGTGAGCCAGGGATGCTATTCAAGATCCTGAGACCATGACCAGGCATTGCTGGTCACAATACGAGTGTTTCTTTCTATCTTTCAAATCAAGGCCGTACACCGCAATTCTTGAACCTTAATATTCCAATTCATGTTGACTCATGTTGACTCATGTTGATTCATTTTGCCAATGTGACGGATCTACAGGAAGGGCACCCCGAGTTATGTTAGTTGGTCGATGTTACCATATGTTACCCAAACATACCCCATCTACATGAATAGTTCAATAAATCTCCACCTTTCCAATCCAAGCAAGTTAGTTAGCCTAGTGAATTAGAAGCCAACTTACCTATGACATTTCTTGGTTAATTAAATTTCAGTTTTGTTCTTTGTTAAAAACAAATTTTCTCCCATTTCTGGTCACACAAGCCACATACAAAATCATACAAATCTTAATCTTTGTTGGTCAAAAACCCAATTCTTGGCTTTTAAAATCATGATTTCCCGTTGTCTCCCATTCCAGCATCATGTAGATCCCATTATGCCACTTAACCCTATAAAATCGATGATTTCTTATAAAAAACCGTTGAAATCCCATAGAAATTCCATAGAAATCCCACTATCCGATAGTTATCCCACTAAATCTCATGAAATCACCATGTAGGTCCCTAGAGCTGGGCCGTTCCACTCCGCGTCAGATACACTTCGGCATCCAGGGCCTGGGACATGTGCCGGAGCTCAGTGAAGCGGGACCCACGGGGCCTGGGAAATCCCCCTAATACCCAACATTTTGACTAGTGAAACCAAGATTTAGTAGGGAATGTCCATATCATTGGGCCCTTTCCATGGATTTGTTTTTATGTTTTTTAGCATGAACGGAGGGTGGGAATGGATGGATATTATGGTAATGGGAATTGTAATGTGGATTCATAGGGATGCAAAGGTGATTTTCATGCTAAATGAACTTAAATTCCAGCTAGCCATGGTTGATTAACGGAGGGTACTCTACTCCCAATGGAATTCCCTGATTCACATTTATCGAAACATAAATGATGAGTCCTTTTAGAATGAGCCCACTTACCCCAAATTCCCCTAGTGATTGATGTCGGTTGATTGATTTCGCGGGATTAGAAAACCTCTGTATCTTATCCACCTGCCAGATTCCCTGTTGGATGAATTAGTTGATTTTTTTTTTTCGAGAGATGATTCTTGTGGGGTTTCCCCCAAAAGTGCCACTGAGGTTTCGGGCCCCCCACCCATGATATCCCATGATATCCCATAATATCCCATGATATCCCATGATATCCCATGATGCCAGATGATGAAGGTTCATCTTTTGCCAAGAATAACGCTACGAAAACTGGGATCAGTTGATGACCCACATCATGAGATGAATCAAATCGAGGTATGGGATGATCAAATGGGATGATCTGGGAAGAAACCATCCATCTCCCAGGCCAGACCCTGGCGCCTGGTGAACATCTCTCGCTGCAGTAGGTGACCGCCTTGGTAGCAAACTCACCTGGGAAAGGAAAGGAACAAAGAGATGCGGCAGTAGGTGGCAATCCCTTCCCCTACCCTCTGATAAACAAACAGTTTGCTATTGAAAATTGTCATTTATAGTTGATTTACCCATTAAAAATGGTGATTTTCCATAGTTATGTTAGTTTACCAGAGGGTAATATCAAAGACCCAGGATTGAACCTTGCTTTGGCCTTGGATTTAGCAATGATTTAGCCATGTCTTGTCTGCCTACGCGTTCTTCAACGAGGGACCGGGGTTCTCCTGGAATGACCTGCGACCTGCGCAGGAGCCGTGACGATGGCCCCTGGCTCTCGAGACCCGGCGGAGATCTAAGTGGCTGGGCGGATTGGTGAAGGGCGCCACCTGGTTTTGGAGGTCCCACGAGATGAAAAATGAATAGAATAACAATAGAGAAAAGTGGGGAATATGATATAAAATGATGAACCATGATATACCATGATCATTCTTTGCAAATTGCTATTTTAAGCAATTTGACAATTGATTCAAGGTATTTTTACCAGCAAGAACCTGTGACAGTAGGCACTGAGGCGAATTTACACAACAGTAGGAAACATAAAGAATGTAAGAGCAGGTTCGCAGTAGCAGGCGGTGAGGTGTTGCCAGATTGAATCATCACCTTGGCAAATCAGGAAGAGAAGCTGCAGGTTGCTGTTTTTGTTCTTGCAACTTTAGTTCCTTTAGAAAACGGGTCTCCAACTTCTACCTGGTGACAGTGGCAACGGGTGCCACATGTTCACGTCTGTAGGACCCATCCTATTACTAGATAAAGACAGCTTGTGGCAGGTTGTGGATTGGATATATCTGATATACCTAAGATATAATTGGTGTATAATTTGTATAATGTTATATCTGATATAACTGGTGTATAATGTCAGCCCTGAATGGCCAGTTATATGATCGAATTTTGGGGGCTACAGTCCCCTGTCACAGCCCTCATTTCAGGTATCACTGAGGGAGACTATATCCATTGTGAGGCGAGATGGCAGTCTCGGGGACATCGTTCCGTTCGTCTCGTTGGATATATAGGGAAATCACAATCTGATTGGTGGTTTCAAACATGAATTTTATTTTTCATAATATATGGATCATCTGGTTATATCAGTTATATCATCAATAAATGGGGGATATAACTAACTGGTTGGTGGTTTGGAACATGAATTTTATTTTGTCCATAATATATGGGATGTCATCATCCCAACTGAAGAACTCATATTTTTCAAGATGGTTAAAACCACCAACCAGCAATGAGATGCGGGGGAAAACATCACTAATATCATCCTGGAAATGCTGTTCTATCTTTCTCGGGGGCCCATCTTTTACTCACTAGAGCTGCAGCGGTAGAAGGCCCAAGCTGGCAATTTTTAACACCTCCCATGGGTCCATTGCCAGTTCAGGTATGGTCAAGGTGGTGCCCGTTAGCGCAGTTGCTCTATAATTCCAATAAATAGAGTTGATGGTAGATATTTATTGACCAATTCTATTTATTGGAATCTAATCTACTTATTTATTTATTGGAATTATGGTAGTTATTTATTGGAATTTATAACCATATCTATAGTTCCTATGGTTCATTAACCAACTGATCACTGGGGAGGCAGCACCTTGTAGCTGTCTCGAAGTTGGCTTCCTGAAATGGCCCCAAATGAAGTTTTGCCATGGGATTTTGGATGTAGTCTCAACATGTCTCAACATTTTCAGGCAACCCCATGTATTTAATGTTCCCCAATACCCCAAGAATTATTGTCCTAACTCGTATGCACCATGTTTGATGATTCATACCCCCTTGAATGACCCCTATGTCATTCTGTTCTCTGAAATCGTACCTTCCAAACAGGTGGCTGGGGGGCACTAACCTTCGTCCATAAACCAAGCAACCTTGGGGAGTCATTCCAGTGTTTATATAATACTGATGTATTATATTTCATATAATGAAAATAACAACAATGATAATAACGATAGCAACAACAACAACAAAAAAAACAAAAGCAAACAACAAACAACAAAAAATACAACAAACAACAAACAAACAACGTTTCGGGCACAACTTCTAACTAACGGGCACAACTTTAACTAACGGGCACAACTTCTAACTAACGGGCACAACTTCTAACTAACGGGCACAACTTCTAACTAACGGGCACAACTTCGAACTAATGGGCACAACTTCAACGTACCATCACGAAACACTGCCTCCAGTGAGCGAAATGAACATAAACACGCCCTGACAAGCAGTTTAACCATGTCCCCCGTGCGCGCGGACAGCGGTCCGGAAGGAACAACAAACAACAAACAACAAACAACAAACAACAAGCAACAAGCAACAAACAACAAACAACAAACAACAAACAACAGCAGCAACAACAACAACAATTAGTATCACTGTTATATGTACCCCCTTTTAACCACCATAACAATTGTTGGTTTGGACCGCCGTTGAATGCGGGTGAAATTGGTGAAATCACTGCTAATAGCAATGTACAATAATGTACATATATTTCAAGGATTTAACATAAGTATATATATATATAGTGTTATTCGTGAGATGATTTATCAATCTACCCAGCCATTGTGGGCCAAATTCTGTACATTTATGTTGATTTCAGTCCATTTATACACCCATTTTGGTTCGATCTCCACACGGTGACGCCCCGAATTATGTTTGGCGGTTTACACCCCTAGGTAGCAAATGTTGTGATATCCATCAACCGTGCCTAATCTACTTCTAAACCAACTTAGCTGACAAGAATCAATGCAGTGAGTCGCCATTTTTGCTGGTTCAATCCTCATCTTCACTGGTAACCTAACAAACTAGGGCATCATTTTTGATACTTAAGTCATGTTAAGTCCCTGGTCACATCATCCATGATATCCCGTTTTTTTTCCCTCGAAACAGGTCGACTTCCGGGGGCTCACGGTCCCCTTGGGCCGCTTCTCTTTCGCCGCTCGGGGCACCGTGGGGCGAGCTGCAGATGCAGATGGGTTTATCCGATTTATCCAGTGGTTAATGATGGTTAATGATGGTTAATGATGGGTTAATGATGGGTTAATGATGGGTTAATGATGGTTAATGATGGTTAGGATTGGTAAGGATTGGTTAATGATGGTTAGTTACCGTTGTCCCTATGAGAATGTTTGGGGCAATGGTTAAAATGATATGGTTCATGGCATTGGGCTTTCCACTTTACATGAACATTTTTTGGAAACCCAATGGTGATACCGTATATGCAAAATAAAGACCACCCCGTTTAAATTTTCAATCCCACATGCACCCATATGCATCACCGTGCTGGAATATTTAGTATTTACTTACGTAAACCCCAACAATGACTCCACTATGTTGGTAAACATTCCGGCATCATGGAGCATATATCCTTTTCCATTTAGCACATATTTCTGGATGAAATGATCATGACCTCACTGCGATGTCGCTGGAAAGATGGTTCGTAAGGGGTAACTATCTCAAAATAGCCGCACTTGTCAGGTCAGTGCATTATTATCATATTTACCTAATTCCAATAGCATGATAAGTGTTTCAAACTATCATGAGTTATCACCATTTTTAATGGTCGTTTAGAGGTATCATTACCCCATTTTCAGAGCCAGATGTTATCCGCCCTGGCGTGAGCCGCTTGCGCCGAGGCGCTGAACGATGGCCCCTTCGAGGTGGTTTTCGAGGACGGGAGAACGTCGACAGCGGAGTAGGAAAGCCATGTGTTTGTAAGGGGAGGTACCGAGTTGAAGAGGATGCGATGAGGATGATGAGGATGATGAGGATGATGATGATGAGGATGAGGATGAGGATGATGATGAGGATGATGATGATGATGATGATGATTCATCATGATGATTCATCATGATGATTCATTATGATGATTTGCCGTGATGATTTGTAATTTTTTGTTATACTTCCCACAATTAATCAGCATGTTTTGTCTTTTAATCCAGGGTCAACATTGGTGGACATCCTATGGGAGATTCAATGGGAATCATGCCCACCTGTGAGGAACTTGGAACGGGACAATAAAACGTGGTGCCCCCTAGTGGTTCATGCTTTTTTTGACACTATTGGCATTATCTATTAATTATTAACCATTTAATACCATTTACATATATCAAATGTATATACATGCACATATTTAATACATACATACATACATACCTACCTACCTACCTACCTACCTACGTACGTACGTACGTACGTACGTACGTACGTACATACATACATACATACATACATTTATATATATATATATATGCGTAAACACCAAAATAATCATCATACCTCGTTATTTGAGTCATACACCAACTTCACCAGCAAACTGGACCACCTGGGGCACCACCTTGATGAGGACATCCCGCTCGCTGGTGGTGCAATGAATCCGGCTTCTCAGATGGCGTTTTGGTCGCGGCTGATTTCAGTTGATCCTGTCCCTTTAAAGCTTTGTGAAAAGGTTACCTGCATGCTCACTTACATGTGCTGTTAGGTTTCATTTTTATCGTATTTTAATATCTCTCAATCATTCTACACGTGCCAGCTATTTTTTTTCAATCCTTTGCATTTGGCAGGTGGTGGCAATGGGTGGTGATGGCACCATGGTGCGGGTGTGCGCAACATAATCAAATCGCAAAGTGCCAATGTGTTCGGAGATTAAAAGACAAACGTGAAATATATTGAAATAACGGGAAGGAATCGTAATTTCGGAAAAACAAAATAATAATATGAAAAAGGATAGATGGCATGATCAGGAGGAAGAGGTAATTGAATCATTGAACTATTTTATATGAAGATTTCATAATTATATGTTATAATTGAAATAAGAATACTTAATTAATCCTCGTTCGAGTTTCCCTCAGAAAACCAGGTAGGTTAACCCCCCTGTAAGGACATCTGTTTCTAGAGGCAAAATACATAGGGGAACATAGAAGCTTACCTGTAACAACCCCCCTTGGTTCTAGAGAGCCTTTTTTTTACAACTTGGGACCTATTATACTCGTATACTCGTACTTTTCTAGTGGCCAAAAAATCGGACTTTGCAAGCAAATTTTCACATAAAATTGAGAGGCAAGATTCAGCTTTTCTAGTGGCCCTAGGTTTTCTAGAGCTGTTCAACATTGTTCAACACTGCAACACTGAAGAGTCAGATTGCGATTTTCTGGTGGGCCCTAGTTTTTTAGAGGTAGACAATAGTGCAACAGGCAAGCTCCAATCTATGTCTTGAATTTTCTAAATGTCATCTATGAGGGACCAAATATAGAAATTTAGGCGATATTCGAAGAACAATGTTGCGGAAAAATGCCCTCTAGAAAACCTAGAATTGAATTTCGGAAGTGGATTATTTTGTCCGCAATTTCCGCAGTTTGGATTCTACATCAGATGGTCGCGCATGAAATTCTAAGGAAGTCTGCGCAAAGCATAGTGGAAAAATCCATTCTTGTATGCGTAAGGTTTTCTAAGTCCGGCTATGTTATTTTTGGGTCAGAGACCATTTTTCTGGGGACCATAATTGTAAGAACCTTTACTTTCTACTAGAAATCCAGGGGAACTAAGGTTCCAGGGTTAATTCGTACCGGGATCTTAATTATATATTATTGATTTTTATTTTGGTATCTAATTTATTTTTATATGAAAGGATAATTTATTATTTTTTTGTTTTTTAATTATAATATATATTTATATAGTATTTATATTATTAATTTTTATATATATTAATGAAATAAAATATTAAAATTTAAATAAATATATTATTATAAAATAATTATGTATATATATATATATTTTATAATTTAAAATTATTATTATTTAGATTATATTTTTTATTTGAATATATAATGAAATTTAATATTTATATTTTGAAATTGGTTTTTTGGTATTATTATAATTATTTAAGGTTTTTTTATTCGATAATTATATATATATTTTGGAGATAATATTAATATTTTATTTAAAAAAAAAAATAATATTATGGTAGGATATTATTATGAAATTGATAGGAATATATTGGAATTGGAATATTGTTATTATTATAAAATAATATTTTAAAATATTATTAATAAAATATTATATATATTTAAATTTGATATAATAATATAAATTTATTATAAAATATTATTATTAAATATTATTATTGGAAATTGTGTGCAGATTGGATTTTTTTTTTTGGTCTTATTATAAAGAATTATTTAAAAATATAATTATTGAAAAAAAAATATATATATTATTACATAAAACGGAATTACTGTCGAAAAAATGGACGCCCCTGTCGGAAACCCGCTAATTGTAGCCGGAATTGACCTAATACATAATATAATTATGCTAAAAATCTAAAATTTTCCGGAAATTTCGGCCAATACCCTGATTTTTTCCGGAAATTTGGCGATTTTGGATTTCCAAAACTGGCAAATTTTCCGGAAAATTGCTGGTTCCGGATTTCGACGGAACCGCGAAATTTTCCCGAAAATTGGTGCTTTTGGCACAAGCCTCACGCATTGGGGTTTTATTTCTGGCGGCTGCATTGAGGCTCACAGTTGACACTTAGCGTCCTTCTTTAGCTATAGTATTGGAAGTTAATAGCATTGTTATAATTTGGCCTTCTTTAGCTATAATATTGAAATTGAACAGCATTGTTTCAATTTAGCAACATATAACAAACATCGCGATTTTCCAAAACATCGTCGTTTTTTCACGGAACATCGTTTCTTTTTGAACAACTTCTTGGATCTGGTAGTATTTGCCGTAGCTCCTCCGGTGTGATCGCGCCTTCGGTTCCTTCGTTATTATCTCAGACAGGAACTGGGATCTTTTGAGCAAAAGGACTGAAAGGTCCTTCAAGGTGAATACACTACCACTTCAAGCTTTGTTCGAGAATAGACAAAAACTTTGGATTTGATTCATACTTGCACTACAAAGACTTCAATTATTGTAAGACAGCCGTACCAGCTTGGTGAGGTTGTTCCCATCCACCCCTGAAGGAAGTCCCAGAGGGCGATTGGAACTCGGTGACGGTGTAGCTGCTCTGGAAACCGTGCAAGGCATGTATATATATATATATCAATAAATGATTGATATATATATATATATTTGTATATAAATTGTATATATATATATGTGATTGCAATAAGATGGTGACTCGCAAATTTGAGCCCTGAAAAAAATGTATATATACATATATGGGTGCAAGTCAAAATAGGAGGTCCGGAACAAGCTCCGGGACCTCACCCGTTCCATACCTCCGTTCCATACCCCCGTTCCATACCCCCTTGAAGGATCCGTTCCATACCTCTGTTCCATACCTCTGATCCATACGTTATAATATATATATATTATTATTATGTATATATATATGATATAATTA
>Ga0126342_10018621_pt1 | contig 11885 bp, 10 predicted proteins | sample Cyp1metagenome_FD_92528 | JGI IMG/M metagenome (GOLD analysis project Ga0126342, IMG submission 92528) | Coral microbial communities from Lord Howe Island, Old Settlement Bay, Australia - Cyphastrea 1 metagenome | ecosystem: Host-associated > Invertebrates > Cnidaria > Coral ... | reverse complement strand
ATATATATATATATATATATATATACATATATATATATATATACATATATATATATATATATTATACATATATATATATATGTGTCCACATATGGAATATCCCGTGTTTTGTTTCGGAAATGATCTAAATAAGTGGAGGATGTTCCATGTCTATCTTGATTTGTGGGTATCTTTGGACAAGGGACAAAGCCACGTGGATTGTTTCCACAATCGCCCTCACCCCAGGCTTCAGCATCCAGGCCGTCCTTGAGGTGAATTCGAGCTTTCAACAGAGCCGAGGGTACCTCGAAGTCACCGTCAATTCGATCAGCGTCGCCAAACCAGTTGCAAAGCGTGTCAAATGATGTCAAGTCAGCTTCCGGTTGACAAATTCTTGGAGAAAACAAAGCCAGTCGGCCAGCCATGAAGTGATAAAAAATAGATCGGTTGCCAGGCACGAGTCCATTCAACATGGTGCAAGTCATCAGAAATGCAGTGGAAATGCAGGTCAAACATGGTCGAACACCATTCGAAAGCGGGAACCATGTTACCCCAGGGCAAACAGAGATCATATCCATCCTTACCTTGGCTTTCATAATATGTCATGAGTTCGTATGCCATTCCCGACCTCCGCGCTTCGTGATCAGCCCTGCCCCAGTCCTCTAGTTTGGTCTTCAAGGTGATTGAGGGACCATCATTGCCTCTGGCACGCCCACATGAAGAAGTTGCAGCCATTTGTGGCTTGGAGAAGATATCGTGCGTCTCTGAATTTCATGTATCAATCCCTATGAAAAAGGTGGTGAAGCCCATCCTCAGTTCATATCTGGAATGCTGACCTATTAAAAATGGGTACCAAGATGTACCAAGCCGAAAGCTGGATGACACACAACTACATATGCTTCAAAACGGTTTATCCCAAGATTCGCATGTTTTGACCGGAAAAAAATCATCGGCCCAAGACATGCCAAGACATGCCAAGACACTAAAGTTACCCTCCAGCTCTCGCGCCACTCCAGGGTCCACGAACACACTGCCAGCAGGGCGTCTCAACTGCTGAGTTCTTGGGAACTTGGCATATTTCCGGGGATTCCCTGTACATGTTCCCATCCTTTTTTTGGAAACCAAAGGGCCGCGGCTAGAAATGAAATCAGATCGTCCTTTGTTTATCTATCCCACAGTATGGTTGAAAACCAAAAAACTTGAAACCACCAATTAGTGAAACGGAGATCATGTGTCTGTGTATACATACATATATATATATATATAATATATATATATTATGTGTGTGTGACACTATATGTTATACCATAATGTATAATCTACAACATGTATGTGTGACATATGGTGTAAACCCATGTAAACCCTGTCACCCCATTGTCCATCTCTTGATCGCAAAAAAAGGCACCTCCTTGTTGAGATGTGAGGCTCAAGGCTTGTCGTGTCAATTTCTTTCCGAACCTACCGATTTTCGCTGGACCCAGGCCCCAAACACGTTTTGTTTCATATGGGGGTTCCCATAAATGGGGATCCCCCAAATGATGGTTTATAGTGGAAAATCCTGTTTGAAAAACTGATGATTGGGGGTTACCCCGGGTACCCCCATTTATGGAAACCATCATATGGTGTACTGCTGTAGGACTTGGCATCAAGGCAATCTCACTTCACATGCATTGATTCAGTTCATTTGAATTCATTTGATGGTTACAGTATATAATCCCACTTCACTTCACATTAAGTTAGTTTGGTCATTACCCTCTGGTAAACTATCATGGCCATGTTCAAAAATGGCCCATATCTATGGTTGATTTAAACATGAATTACCATGAAATTCATGGTGATATTCTATAGTTGTGTTGGCTCACCATCCCAGTTGCCATGCATCTCTCTGGGTGGGAGAAATCCTCACCTTTGCCAGGGACTGTTTGAGGAGCCCAAATGAATCTTCCAGCTGCTCCTGAACGGATCACAGCCATCCTCAAGGATGGAACTATGGAAAATCACCACTTTCTGAATGGCGAAATCAAGCTATGGAAAATCACCATGTTTAATGGGTAAATCCACTATAAATGGCCATTTTCAATAGCTATGTTAGTTTACCAGAGGGTAAATCACCATTTCTAATGGCGAAATCCACTATAAATGGGCCACGTTCAATAGCTTTTTGTATGTTTACCAGAGGACAAAATGTACCCTGAGGATCACTTGCCATGGGTAAAACATATGGGATCGAAGAATAATGGGGATCTGATATGGGAGATATATGGGATATGTACTCAAACATGAGGATATGATATGGGTTATGGCAGTTATGGCCATTCCACCATGAAATTGGGAATGCCTATTTTGGCTACCACGGCACATGGATTTTGGATGAGGAGTTTGGATGAACTGTGGATCCAAACCCTCAAAACATATCCATAAACTGTTGGAATCTCCAATAAAAAAGAAAATCCATCGTGGAAGCACCGAAAAATACGAACACAGTTGGCGAAATCTTATTTTTTTGGTCAATTGGTAGCCCATTGTTCAACCCATACCCGTGCTAACAAATAATGGCATATGATGGCGTCAATTCTCATCCTCCCAGGGGAAACCTCTGAGGCTACATTCCTCGGTGAAATCCTCCATTTTAATGGTTAGATCTCCAATGTTGGATGGAACACCAGTTGGAATTTATATATATAAATAAATATATATTAATCGTATGTATATACATACATATATATATATATATATATATAATTATATATATATTATATCCCAGTGAAGTTTTTCATGCTCATGGGCCCAATCCTCCTCTTCAACGGGGGGGTCAACTCCCCATTTCTATAGGGGAGATCGACAGTATATCCCACTATACCATTGGTGATATCCCATCAAAACCAAATATTATCCAAATATTTCATGTTATAGTCGATACATGTCTATACCATTATAATAAATCATACTATAATGGTCAACCCTGGATTAATAAACCATGGTTTATTAATTAGGGGGGTACTCCTCCAATAGTCATAATATGATACTTAAATGGTACCCCCCAATTAAACAGCCTAGAGGTTTATTAATCCGGGGTTGACATTATCTACATCCCATTCCCAAAATCCACCCTTTTTTGGGGCTGGAAACCTGAGAGAATTCCCATCATGATGACGCCTCCAAGGTCGCTAGACTCTGTAGCCTGCCATCGCCCTCGCACACCGGGGCACAGCGCAGCCTCAGCGCTGCCCCGCCCGTTGTTCAACGGAAAAAAACGAGGGAAACACCAGAAATCGGTCAAAAATGATGGGAAAATGATGGGAAATCCTTGAGTATTTTATGGAAGATCACCACCAGAGACGGTGACAGAACCAGTAGCAACGTAAAGTAGTCCATATTAGGAGGAATTCTGATTGCAGCGCGATTGTGAGGAAAAGCGTCGCAGGGATTCGCAGGGGATCTCTGCACATGAATAGCGGACAAAATTACGTTAAATCTAATGCCATGCACAAATTAGGGTCGTCCCCTATCGGTTGTGAGGATTTCAGTATTCCCGGAGGTATCACAAATGGGGTATCGGTATAGGGTCGTGCCCCATCGGTTATGACAGATATGAAGGTTTTGTGCAACCTCGGACGGGCCAAGGCTAAGCAAGACTAAATCAGTACAATAATTTTGTCGGTTACTCACATCTTGATCAGCTACCTTCGGCATCTAGAACATGGGGATGGGTCAAAACCCTGGTACCTAGTGAACCCCAAAATAGCTGGTAAATGGATGTTCATCCCACTAAAAATGGTATTAATAGGTATTGATCCATACCCACATCAGAAACCAACATCTGAGACACCTTTAAGAGCCTCCGGAAATCACCATGTGCCACACAAAAACAAAGGTCAGCCTTGCAGATCCTTGCAGCCTAGGCACCATCTGCCAGGCGTCTCGGGTGGAGCCGGCATAAGCCCCAAAACTGTGGTTTCAGCGGTCAAACCTGGAGATCGTAATATGTGACCACCCAGGATGGCACACTTAATGCCTGCGCTTGGTTTTCGGGGGCTGATGAGGGGACCATAGGGGACCAGAAGTTCTGTGCCGTTTCCTGAAAAATGGTCCTCCCGCGTCTTGATCCAGCTAGATGGGCACAGCGGTGCTGGCTGGAACTGTAAGACCTGTAAGGAGGAACGCCAACTGATATTGATTTTTCGTTTGTGCAAAATTCAAATGCCATAGAGTGCCTTTTGATCGTGACTCTGTATTTCAGGAGTTGACTTCCAACTTCATTGACACAAGAAAAAACCAGTCGGCCAAAGTAGAGTGCGATTTGGAGGTCTCCTTAATTTAAACTAGGGGACCTGCAAACCAATGGTTTTCCTATGCAAAAACCCACCATTTTGGGGGTATCATTGGATTATTTTAGGGTTAGACCCCTCCATTTGGACACAACGAAAAACCACTTCTCACTGGCTCCTGAGACCTCCCTTCTCCTTCACGCCCTGTCGAAGATTCCTGATCCCCAAATGGTAGGTTCATGGCATTGGGTTTCTCACATTAAGGGATTTATATAATGCTATGGTTTCATGATAGTTCCAAAAGTCAAAGCTTGTGATATGTCTTCACCGGTGCAAAGTTTTGCTTGTTGAGGAGGTATTGAAAAACAGCAGCGCTGCCGATTTCGATTCGCAGAGTTCAACCATTGCGGCGGACTCGTATCCCCATGTTCGGATGGTTCATATATGTTCATATCGTCACTTTTGATTTTGGTAGATCATATCCCCTTCATTCCTATTGAATCAAAACGCTGGTACCCTGCAGTCAACTGCGAAACCATGTGCAATAGTTCCAGATGCGGAAAAAACCCGATAAACCAATTCAGCCATGAAAAATATCCCTATAGCCATCCCAATGTTAATTACTATTGCGGGTTAGTTCATAATCCCGAATAAAGCAGGTAACCAAAGCCTTTTAACAATAAGCATGATTCATCAATTATATCCCAATATATGTTATATTCAAAACCCCAGAATGTTATGCTTGACCCCCTAACAATATAACCTCATTTGTCAATGATATCACCTTTTTTGGTTGTTGAAACCCTGTAAATGATGGTTAACTCGTGACATCCCCCATGAAATAAGCCATCAACAGGGATTAAATGGAGGTTTCCTAAGTCATGGGGGTACCACCAAATCATCCATTTCAATAGGATGTTCCATTACAAATCATCCAGCGATAAAGGGGTACCCCCATTTTAAGAAACCCCCAAATTTCAGGGCTGTTTCCGTTCAGCCCCCCGACCCAGGAAGCAACGCGCCCAAGTCCGAGAGCAGCAGGGAATGGCGAGGACGACTTAGAGTCGGATGGCACCAGAAACATGTGACCCTCCAGTAAATTGGCTCATTTCTATCAACAAACCCCGTGCCAAGACGACACGCATGACTCCCCCCGTGGTTTGGAAAGCGAAGTTGAGCCATCATTTTGGCACATTGGCATCCATATTTCAGCGCGTTTCTAATAGATCAACCCCTCTGTGTCTTGAGTTTCCACACTGCGCCAGTAAATTCAGCAATTGCGTGAGCAAATGAGGCCTTGTCCAAACGAACTCAGCACCAAGTTTGGTGCTGGTGGCCGGGAGGGAATTCCAAGTGGCTCACAACACGTGGACATGAGATACCCTCTGGTAATTTAACATAGCTATGGAAAATCACCATTTTTAATGGGAAAATCCACTATAAATGGCCATTTTCAATAGCTATGTTAGTTTACCAGAGGGTACATGAGCATTAAGCTGACATGACATGACATTACTGAATTTGAAAACGGGGAAACTACCTTCGGAACAAACACACGTTCCGTTCCAACGCAGAAACACGGCAAGGTTCTGGGTGGAGTGCCCATCAGTACCTATCAGCCCTCCCGTCCAAACTTCGACGTGGCCAAAGGTCGGAACCCCCCAAGAGAGCGATTGCTTCATAAAAAATTGTTCATGAATTGATAGTAATTTATAAACTATAAACATCCAGCTGTACTTGTTTGGGATGTTTGTTCTTTTTGATGGTTTCATACATTCATACATTGTATATTTCCTTATGTATGGAATATGTCCTGGTGGCAAAAACAGGGTACCCCGGGTACCCCCCAAGGTCTTGCGGCTCCGCCAGGGTTTCCAGCTCGAGTTGAGGATCTAAGGTCCCACCAGCAGCCAAGTCCTCAACTTGGAGAGCAGATATGGGCTGAATTTCACAGCAGCTTCTTGGAAAAAGTGCTGTGACCCCAAATTTTCCATGGCTTTATCATGTTTAAACAAAAAATCCAACTAGCCATTCACATTTGTTTATCCCCATTTCGCCACAAACCCATTGAAATGTCTGGGGCAATTTGGGCAATTTCCTATGATTCTCAAAAATCAGAAACAAGATCGATGAGCCATTTTGGGAATTAGTTTCTTGCAGATAGAGACCATCATGTAGACCTTGATTCGCGAGGTCGCTAAAAAAAAGGCTACCCTTTTACTGTAGCGTTCTGTCAAAATGCTATGGACAATATCCACCCACTGTCAGTTAGTCATGTCCAATATCAAAATCATCAATTTCATGACAACCATACATTTCTGGTGGGGCAATGCTTTGACCGGCAATGCCAAATGACCACCAAATCATCGCCAAATGCCAAATACCGTCACATGTCGTCAGTTGCTCGCCAGCCTTCAATGGGGGACCCCCAAGGTCTTATGGTTGATCTTATTGAAAGTCTTGGGGTTCTTTGAAAAAACCATCTAATTAGATACAAGTAAGACTATAATGTTCCCATCAAAGTGTCCATAAATCAATATGAAAATCTTGAGGGATACCCAATTTATGGCAATTTCACATTGCCAGTTTATGGTTGATCATCGGTTCTCCGCTTTTTTTAACGTGAACATGGGCCGTAACTTGAGACACTCGGTCCTTGAGGTCTCGGTTCGCACCAGGGATCATAACCTCACGAATCTGGAATCAATTGACGAATGGACTGTTCAAAATCTTTAGTTGGTCCAGGTTGATATTCAAATCAAGATATGCCGAGATTGAAGAATCAAAACTTCAAGAAATAGATCATCTTGAAAGCTGAAGAATTTTACCCACATGGATCCATCTGTTGAGTATGTTCAAACCACGATTCTAGGGCCTTTTGGCTGGACACCGTGGTCTCAAGCAAACCTTGGTGGTCGAGCTCATCACAGCCAGTATGGCTTTGTCTGAAAATGTAAGGGGAAAAAACCCTGTTCATCTAATGGTCGATCCATGTTCATCACCATTTCATTTACCGTACCGCATTTTCAGGCACACGGTACGTGTTTGTCAACTGGAGATAACTGGAGTCACTGATCTCTGAGATGGAAAAGATTGGAAAAGGTAGTTTGCAGCTTTGAATGTTTGACACCACCAACCAGCAATAGGAGAACAGCAAAAGGGATGCGCAGCAGTTGTATCGTTGCTACAGCTAAATCGATGTAGCAACAGCACACTTCCAATTTTTGTCCAAACTTTGCAGTGACAGATTGAGTAGGTGGCAATATCTCTTTGGAGCTTTACCAGACTTTACCATGGATCATCGATCAAAACACACTTGGTCTATACCCAAAAAGTCGTCACAACTTGAAGATTTTAGGAGGCTTCCTGTCGTGATCCCGGTTGCAAATGTGCCATTGAGTTTCCAACCAGTGGGCATCCCATCCTTGGTTCAACCACTTTTTCTGATTGACTGATGTTCCCATGTTGCAGTACTTTAGATCCCTTCAGGTATCCTGAATAAAACAGTTAGTATAAAGCCAAATAAGCATCAATTACCAGGGAAATTAGGCATCTGTTATGTTTGTTTTTGTGTGTGTGTGTGTCAAGACCTGTTGTTTTTTAACTCGCTGGAGGATGATGACACTGCAAAGCGTTAGTCTACTTTAAGGATCTTTATGGGCGGTGTTGGGGGTTTACGTAAAATTTGGTACAGATCAATGAATTTGAGCCATTCGAACATGGGTCAAACTGAAAAAAATCCCAGTCATCAAATTGATTTGACCAGAAATGGAGTGTACCCCACACTTTGGTGGTTGATCATCATTTTTCCCATTAAAGCTGCCATCAATTGAAAAACCAACGTGCAAGATCTGATGTCCATGAAAATCCCTGAACCTGTAAATCCCCAGAAATTAGAAACCCATCAAATTATAAGCCATCATCCCATAATATGGGTGTCTAATAAGCCATAATAAGCCATCCATATAATCCATCATATCCCATGATAAGCCATCATATTATGGGGATTGATGATGATAGCCATCCCCTACCAATCATATCAATCATCATCCCATTCACCAACCCCTACCAATCCATTCTTGGCGTTACTCATCTGCACCCATGACAGAAACCTCACCGCCAAAGGTTCCGGTCCATGACCGAGCTGACTCTGCGCATCTCCCATGATCTGCGAAATCACCATGGTTTTTGTTTCAAGCCACCACTATGGGGATAATAGGGATATAACGATCAGAATGGGGATATAATGATCAAAAGTTGGGATATAATTGATATAATGGTGATATAATGGGTGCTTTGGTTAAATCATGAGTTAGTTGTATGGTTTCTTTTTGCAGTTTGTTTCTAAGGGGTAGATTCACCAGCACATTTTTTGGGGGGATACTGCTGGGAGACTCACTGGATGGGCAGCAGGGGATAACCGTCCGCCAGCAGGAGTGTCATTTCTGGTGGATCACACTACAGATACGACATGTCGAATCTCTCCAACATCGAAAAAAAGAGGGAAACTTGCCGGGAAACTGCAAAAACAAAAACGCAGCATGTGACTTATCCCAGGATATCATCCTGCAAGTGACCCACTTCCCATGTCCATGTCTGATGCTTAAATGTTGTGACAAAAAATGGCCCAAAAAAGTGTCCTGCAACAAGCCCGTGCAGGTGAAGAGGCCTTGCTCGTTGTCAGGTTTTTAGCAGAAATATGTCTCGGAAGTTTTTATTGGATTCACCAGCCAAAATTGAGGGGTTAATAGTTAAGAATAGCAATTTTACCCAGTGAAGGATGAAAATCTATCTGTCTGCAGAGGGGTCCGCAGAGGGGTCGCAATGACCTCAAAATTATCATTGTTTGATAGGGAAAATGATGATAGTCCATTGGATTGGATGGGGTTGCCCCCGTTTAACCGGAGAAATCCACGTCACATTGAGTTGATTTAGTATATCCCAATCATACCCCATTACATCTAATTACTAACCTATAAGATGCCCTGTGGTAAACTAACATAGCTAATTATTGAAAATTAAAATTTATAGTTGATTTACGCCTTAAAAATGGTGATGTTCCATATAGTTATGTTATGTTAGTTTATCATAAGATATCCCATATGTATCTCCCGCTTGCTGCAGATGCAGCGCAACTACGAGGCTCCCCACAGTGTGCTTAGGGCGTGTGGGGCGCCCACGTGTGGCGACGGCACTGAGAGGGAAATGGCAACAGGTGCGGCAAACAGTTGCTGCTCAGTTGCTGAACCCAGCCTGGTGTCTACTACTATACCCATATAACAACATGTGTATAAATATATGGGGTTGCGTCAAAAATTCGGGTATGGATCGGCTGGTTTTCTTAGCCACGTAATTATTCCAGGATCTTTTAGCCACGTATTTTTTTTATTAGCCACGAAAAAAAACTTAGCTGCGTAAGAGTGTTACCCACGTACTGTCACGTAATGGATGTATTTGAGAAATCATTGTTTTGTCTATTTTTTGTAGTGCTTGCAAAACTACCTTTTATATATGTTTTACTAGTTTTTGTTTTCGACCCTTTATATGTGTTCCCTTTTTTTCCTAGTATTTGTTTTCTACCCTTTATATATGTTTCCCTTTTTTTTCCGAGTGCTTGTTTTCTACCCTTTATATATTTTGTTCCTGTTGTTTTTCTAGTGCTTGTTTTCTACCCTTTATATATGTTTTCTTTCTTTTGGTCCAATTCCTAGTGTTTGTTTTCTATCCTTTATATTATAGGTTTTTCCTTTTTCTTTTTTTCCTAGTGTTTGTTTTCTACCCTTTAAATGTGTTTTCCCTTTTTTATGATGATTTCTCGGTACGGTTTGATGATTTCTCGGTCTGGATCGGTCTGGATCGCCTGCGTTTTGGTATGGATCGGGGGTATGGATCGGCCTGTGGGTTCAGGGTATGGATCGGGCTGTACATGTTGACTCGCAGCCAAATGTGTATATATATATATATGGGTAAATTATAATATTTCACTAACCTGAATTAAGGCCATTTGGGATGATTTCCCTTATAAACCATGATTCCAGTGAGGTCGCAGTGAGGTCGTTATAATTTACCCAGATATATGTGTATATATATACTTTGTTTGTATGTTTATGATTGTCTGTGGGCCTTTGCTTGGAATGTCGCGACAGCGGTTTCTAATGGTTTCTCAGGTTCATTTTGCCGAGCACTGTTCAAAACTTCATTTTGTGGAACTTTGCAAGCAACCCCTGTTTTTTTTCGATTTCAACTGCTTCACACTGCGTCCTCAGGACGCTTGAGCTATCTGGAAGCCACGAGTCAATTTATGACAGGTAGCTCTGACAAGCAGCTCTTGCCAGCAATTTGGAGCGGCCAGCCATACGGAATATCTGGACATCTGAAACCTTCCAACAAATTTGGACAGCTCCGCCCATAGAAATGGCTTTTGAAGCCCTTCAGAATCTCCTGATAGTTCTACAATGGCTGGACCCTTTGCATCCGGAAGACAGCTGGAGACGTGCTTGAAAAAAGACCATTACCCCAGGCCGGAAGAAACTGTTGAATCTGGCACTATCTGTGATAGATGCATCTGTGATACATCTGTAGTATCTAAAGTCATATGTTCTTCTATATATCCTGGATACATCCTTGGTGCAATCGATATATTCCGGATATATCTTTTACATATACACGGCGCATCTGTTGTGGAAACGTCCTTTATCTGTTATACATCCACGATGTGTCCATGGTGTGTTAGTAAAAGATATGTGAGACATGAATCAAACTCGTTCAAATCTCTGTGATGCATGTAGTTCCATAGACATGTGTGCCATTGTCACAGTCGGAACATGGTATATGTGGTGTGGTCATCCCACCATCATTAGAGATTCCTTGTGATAACCACCCGTCATTCGGCAAAAAAACATGCTTATCATCCAGAATCTGATTATGATAGTTGGTTACCCCATCAAATATGCCCATCCATATTCCATTCAATCTCTATTGTTTCTGGGAAAATAAGTACTGTTTGTAACTTGACCGTGGCACAGATTAGTGATGTCACATGGAATCCGTGGTCTGAAAATAGGCTGAAAGAGAAAACCCATGGATTATCGTTAAAGTTTCCCTATTAATCCATTGCCACAGGGTGTACACCCACTGTTGACCCATACCCCTCCAAAAGTGTCCTTTTAGGGACAATAGAGGGGCAGGTTTGGTATTATATATAGATATTATAATCTACCTAGTGGTTGTTTTTCATGGGGGGAAGCCTCTATATATTGTTGGTGCCATATCCCACTATGTCCCAATTTATAGATCTCAGTATAGTAACCCCTTAAAAGATAGAAAAGCAAAAATCCTGTCAAAATAGTGGTCAAATATGATCAACTACTTCCTTATCTTTTTGAACTTACTATATCTGTATATATATATATATATATATATGTATGTATGTGTGTATGTATGTATGTATGTATGTATGTATGTGTATGTATGTATGTATGTATGTATGTCTGTCTGTCTGTCTGTCTGTCTGTCTGTCTGTGTGTGTATGTATGTATGTATGTATGTATGTATGTATGTATGTATGTATGTATGTATGTATGTATGTATGTATGTATGTATGTATGTATGTATGTATGTATGTATGTATGTATGTAT
>Ga0126342_10018620_pt1 | contig 11885 bp, 13 predicted proteins | sample Cyp1metagenome_FD_92528 | JGI IMG/M metagenome (GOLD analysis project Ga0126342, IMG submission 92528) | Coral microbial communities from Lord Howe Island, Old Settlement Bay, Australia - Cyphastrea 1 metagenome | ecosystem: Host-associated > Invertebrates > Cnidaria > Coral ... | reverse complement strand
TGGGTGGGTGGGTGTGTGGGTGTGTGTGTGTGTTCGTGTGTGTTTGTGTGTGTGTTGTGCGTGTGTGTGTGTGTGCGTTTTGTGTCACTGCGTCAATGATACAGGAAAACGGCAATGCGTCTAAGTCATGCCAAGCGTGTTTTTGAATGGCAACCATTGTAAACGCTGTATCCAAGAGGTCACGCCTTCATGCCTAAGTGCTTTTCTGCATGGAACGCGGTTTTCAATAAAAGTGTAACCATGCATTTTAAAAACAGGTATGACTGTACGACTTTGTCAGATGGATGTCCTTGGCATATATCTTGGCGGCGCATAATGTTGTAGTTCTGCCGTTGTAAAGTTCTGGGATGCCGGACACTAGCGTGTCCAAACCAGCTGCACCAGCACGGCCTGGTGACTCTTCCTTCAGAGCCTCAGGGCAGCGGCACAGCAAAGCGACTGTGTACACTGAGGGATAGGGCAGCAGCAAGATATCTACACTAACAAATGCAAAAAATATCAAAAAAAACAAAAGATGTCACACGGATCAAAAAGATACAGATCAAACAAGGCGCATGGAACAAAAACAATTCCTGCTTTTGGCTGCATGACAAGTTACATTTGGGTAAGTCTTGCATACATCGGTCTTGATACAAAACCTCTTGAAAACCTCCTGAAACGTAAGTAAAACTAACGTAGTAAAACCCTCTTTTCCACCTTGAAGTCAGCTGCAAAGTTCTCACCAAACACTTCACCCACCTGCCGGTCGTATCAACTGACAAATCATGACAAATCACACGGCCCACATGATCAGGCGTTACAGTTACAGAATGTTACAGAGCGATCTAAACTAGAGCAGCTGGAGGATGCTGGAGAGTAAGCATGTTTGTGGTGTGCTCAAGAAAAACTGGATAGCCGAAATGACTTTCCGGGCAACCAGTTGCCTGGATGACGTCTCCAATTGAAAAGACCACGAGATCCAAAGTTTGAAGATGAGGTTCAGCCTTATGCAATTGGGCGGAAAAAAACTTTCACTGCAGTTGAGATGTTTGCCACAAAATCCACTGGCATCTGATTTTGCATCTGCTGAGCCTTTGGCCATTTGCCACAAATCTTTCCAAGACCCCAAGGCTGGACGGTGATTCAGGTCCTAGGCAGAGTTCGTTGCCTGTGATGCAGCCTTTGGCGATTTCACACTTCACACTTTGCACGGCCTGACACAACAATAAGATGTAATAAGACGGCTGAGGATCAGAAGCTGGTAACATGGTGAGGACGAAGTCCCCTCGGTCCCTTGCCATTGTGACGACCAGTTTGCGTCCAAGTATGCTGTCCTGGATTGACAGCAGCTCCAACAAGCAAGGAGAGACCGCAAGATGTTGGGCCGATCCTTTTTGCTTGTGATGCAAAGATTTGACCAAATTGAAGTAAAGCCAGCAAAGCTAACAATGCGACACGCAATGCACACAATGATTTGTAGAGAGTTGGGGTGCCATTAGTCTCATTAGTCTCCTCCTTGATGGCCCATGCTTCTTCTAATGCATGATCCCAAGCCTCAGTCGCATTGAGAGCAAATGTCGAAAGTGGTTTGAAGGCCTAGAATACTGTGTCCAAATCAAAGAAAAAACCAAGCATATCCACTCACCTTGGTGAAAAAGTTCGGTTCGGGATCAACAAATATGTGATTGGGACCAAAAAGAAAACTATATCGGGATCATGTTCAAAGGGTTACCTTGAAAATGGAAGGCGCAGCCTCTTCCCATCGCGTTTGTCCACATCTTGCACCCTCCCCCTTTTGCGTTCACGATAAAATACAGATAAAACAGAAAAGGTAAATATGAACAAATAAGATACAGGCATGATACAAAATAGAAGATATGTAAGATGTAAGAAAAAACAAGACAATGACAAGACCAAGAAGCAACATTAGGCAGAAAAGATAGGGAAAAAACTGAAATAGAGAAGATAGGCAAGACAGCTGAGATGATATGATGAGATAACAAGATACGACAACATAAGATAAAATAGAAGTGTCTATATAAGATTAGTCAAGAATATCAAGAGCGGATTTTGTAGTGGAGGGGGGATCAGGGGGTGGGCGCAGCGCCTCCTTCCCAGGGGAAATTAAACCCCACTGTCTTTTTGTTCTGCTGCTCTCTGCTTGCGATGAATGTAGGATAGATAAACCGAAAAAAAATGGAATAATCGAAAACAAAACACAAGATAAAAGATCAATGAAAGATAAACATAAGATCAGATCAGATCAGATCAGGTCAGGTCAGGTCAGGTCAGGTCAGATCAGATAGATACGAAAAACAAAACAGACATGATCCGCAAGAGAAACAAGATAGGCAAGATAAGAACAATGTATACAGTGAACATAAGAGGCGATCTAGACACTTTCCTTCCTTCTCTTCCTTCCTTCTCTTCCTTCCTTCCCTTCCTTCCCTTCCTTCCCGTTCTTCCCCTCCTTCCCTTCCTTATCTTGAGTCCCTTCCTTCTCTTTTTTCTTCCTTTCCGATTTCCTTTTTCCTTCTTTCCCTTCTTCCTTCCCTCCTTCCTTCCCGCCTTCCTTTAATCCTTTTCTAGAATTTTTGACCCTGATGATATGTTTTTCTCTGACCCCAACAACATCCGCTTTTGATCCTAATAAGCATGTGTTGATGCTTGTGCCGAAAAGTTCAGTTTGCCTGGCATCTGCCGTTACGCCTGAAGGAGCGATGTCATGCAAGGTCGATGTTGGCGGAAGCCGTCTGAGAACAGGACTGCTCGAGTGTTGACTGAAATCAACGGCGTGATGCCGGTGACGTGAAGTACTTGAGGCATGCTGCTTGACCTCTCCAGTTGAAGCGCGAAGCTTTGTCGTATCAGATCTTAACAAAAAGCAAACAATATACACATGTAATTATATAGTATATGTATATATATATACATATATAATTAACTAATATATATATATATATCTCTCTCTCTCTCTCTTGAAAACTGGCGCAGAGCTGTTGATGCAACTGATCGGTTTCTTGCAAATGGGCACGCATGTGCTCTTTGTTTTCACTCCAGTGGCAGGCGGAGATGCTAAACGTTTCTAGCTTCAAACGCAGGCCAAAAGATATCGTTGGGCCAGCAGCAAGTCGTTCAGACACCCATGCGTCGGCACACGGCGGATGATCCAAGGAGCTTCGAGCTTGTGCCTCTGGCAAAAAGGCTACGGCAGTCGTTCAACCTGGCTCAAGTGGTGGTGCGGAAGGCGAATGAGTGCCTACAAACTGGTGGTTCTCACACTCATTGTATGTTTTTTTCGCTTTTTGCACCTGTCGTTGCAACTGCTGTTTTAACTTTTGCTTTCTGTTCTCCTCTGTCTGTGTCAAACTGAAAAGTCCATCTCGCAGAAACTGACTCAAAGCTGTCTTGTCAGTATTCATCTTTGTCAAAACATTTGCCATGCTCTGCCGACCATCTATCCATCGCACATCTGGATTCTCTTTCCGTCCTGTTTCTCTAAGTCTTAAGTAAAGCTCCTTCAATCGCCATCCGCTTGTCTGACGAAGTAGAGCATGCCTCTTTGTGCACATAGTCAAACACTGACCGAGCATCAGTTATGTAAATCCTCTTCCGCTTCTCGATGACATCCGTCCAGTTTCGCAAATCCACGCTTCCATACAAAGCCTCATGCAAAACAATTATTATCCAGTCTCCACACTCTATGGATTCAGATCAATGGCTCGCCTTTGCTGCAAGGGTGCTTCTGCAAACTCGCTTTGTTTGGCTACTGCTGAAAGCCAAAACATTTGCCCTATACAACTGCTTTGCCCTCCAAGACCTCTGGATTGGCAATCAGTATGTAGTAACCGCCAACACTGCGGTATCGCTGAATGTCATCATGTTCTGGTGTCCCATTGGCGTGACCTCAATCAGCTAAATGCAGTATGATGCCGTTCTCCAAGTCGACATCATCCCAAAAAGCGCAGACGAGTGTCTGCTCCACGTCTTGCAGCTTCAATTGCAGCTTTCAGCCTCAGCAAGTCTGAAACCTTCGGGTTCTTCTTGCACCTCTGTATGCGACCATTGTCAAAAGCCAAATCTGAACGCAGTTGTCTCGCTATCCAGCCAAGTTCTCCTGCGCCTGAATTCAGAACTAGTTATTCCTCTTCGGTCAGACCTGCGTCTACTTGTGCCCTTCTCTCTTTGCTAATTGCTATCTAGCTCATAGATAGCGCATAGTTCTTCATGCAAACATATACGTGACCACCACAAACATTTCCATCTGCATCCTTCTTCTCAAACTGCTTTATTTCTCTGCCTCTGAAAGTAAAGCTCGGCCTCCTATGGTTTGTTGCAAAGTCCAGTGATTGTGAACTCATCTTGAACAGCTTCTCTTCCATACCTGGACGGACACCTCCCTCCAACTCATCAAAATGTGTCACCAGAATGCCATTGAGCACACCTTCTGGTGAACGGTGATAGAAAAGTGCTCATTCCAAAGAAGACTCTTGCCAACCATCTAAAATCAAATGCTCACGCAAGGCTAACCAAAACAACCTTGCCGCCTCTGCAAAACCATAAATTGCCTGTCGGGCTCGCAGCAGCTGGCCTGGTTTGAGGCCTGGAAGGCCGCCTCTTAGTTGTTCAAGGTAAACCTCACGTTCCAGAGGCTTTCCACAAAAATAACCATTCTTCACATCTTTGCAAATGAGACTGAAGTGGTAAAAGACGGTGATGCAAAGCAAGATGCTCTCTGCTATTTGTGATGCTGTTGGTGCATCACGGCGGTATCGGCCCAAAGCTTTGTCTTTGAACCCTTGCACCACTAAGCATGACTTCGCTTTGAAGTTGGCATCTGCTACGCCTTCGTTCTTGTTTGCCCTGACACCTGGTCGGGACTATCAACTCTGGGCTGTTCCTTCTCACGCGCTCACTCACATGCTTTCTTGTCCAACCAACCTTGCCATTCTGTCTTGTCTGAGCCATTCTCTTCAATAATTCCTGCTGCAACCTCGCTTCCAAATCACTCAGACGAATCTCTTTCCGCCCCTTCTTTGCTGCTTTGGCTGCGTCAAACTGCTGCTTGTTGCTGGCTGCAAAAGCGGACTCCTGCAACTCGTGAATCTGGGAGTCAAATAGGTTCCGTTCTACTCCAAACAAGAAATCCTCAAACGAAACATCTGCTGCCTGGTAAAAGTCGGACTTTAGCGCATACTGTTTTGCGGCTTCAGCTTCCATGACCTCATTGACATCTTCTGCAAAAAGAAACAACGCACTGTGCGACGCACTGTCACGTGTGGGTGAGCTTTCTCTTGCTGGTAAAGTCACCCTCAATCTCTTTGCTGCTCTCTCCTCGGCTTCTTCTCTAACCGTTCGCGCCTCAACTGGTGGCGCCCCCTCTGTGGGCATTGCTTGAGGGTAAGCGTCGAGATCTGGATACTGCTGCAGAGGGATAGGTGGAAGCTCCTCGTCGGCATCGAGATTCGGCATCTCAGCCATCCCTGAAGTCCTTACACTTTTCGGTGTAGGGCACAGACTTCAGGGACAAAGTCTTCTTCAACTTTCTTTCGTCCTCCTTCGCTTTGACGAAAACACTAGATCTCACCATCCTCCTTCTGGCTGCCTCTTCATGCCCAGCTCAAACTCCTCACGCCTCTTCTTGGAAGCAGGACTCTCTGCTTCCTGCTCTTTCATGTGTGCATCTGGTCCTTCTGATGGAGTATATATATGCTTCTGACTCTTCATAATCTGGTATCTTGATCTCCTCATTTGGCAGAGGTGTCTCTTATGGTGCAACTGCATCTGTTGTTGCTGCTTCTCATCTTCATCCACCTCTTCACGTGTCTCCTCAAAAACTTCTAAAGGCGGAACATCCTTCCGGCGAATATCCAAAAAGGTGTTGGAAGTCACCGCTGGCGTTGCATCAAGGAGTTCTGTCTCCCTGGAGGTTATCATCCAGCCGCGAACCTCCAAATCATCTGCCAAACTAAGATGCTCCAGTGAAGCAGCTACCAAAATGCCTCTGTGGCTCAATTCGAGTGGTGCCCGATCACTCGAGCAATGCCTCTCCAGTTGTTAGGGCCATGCTTGCTGTCTCCCATTGGCTTGTCATAGTAGAAGACTGGAAATGGGCCACGGCTCGGCCTCACTCAGCTGAGTTCCGCTCGCCGCAATGCTTCACAGATTGAAGCTTTGATGCATGCTTCTCTTTCTGCTGTTCTAAGTTGGACTTGTCTGTGGAATCTTGTTGTTGGAGTCAGGGCTGCTGCTTGTGCTCCTATTCGCGCGACTTCTGCATCATCAAGCAAGTCAGCTGGTAGTCGTATAGATCTTCCCAAGACCCATTGTTCAGGGCTAAAACCTGAACGTCGCGCCAGTGAGTTGCGCGCTTTGTTGGTCTCTGCTACTGCTTGAAGAACTTCAGGCAGATCTGAAATCTGCTGACTCCAGACAAGCTTTCGCCATATAGTTTTCCAAGTTCCACGATGTCTCTCTCTCTCTCTCTCTCTCTATGTGCCATTGTGATGCCTTAGCTGCTACTGAAACCTCGCATCCCTGCTCCTCAAGCCTCTTTGCAAACTCTGTCATGAAACACCTTGCCTGGTCTAAACAACGCCTCTCTCTGGCAAACCTGCCCACGACGCACAACCTTGATTGAAAGCATCTGAAATCTTTGCTGAAGCTGGGATGCGGACAGCTTGATCCATCAGGACCACTACCTGGTATGTTGTTCACAGGTCTAGTCAATTTCAGCAGGCTCCATGAGACTTGGTCTGAGTTCTTCACCTCTATATAACGTCTAGCACAACTATGACACCAAACTCATCCACTTTTGGCAACCTAGATTGTCGAGGCAGTTTGGGTTCAGCTAGACGTGGACATTCTGCGTGCGCACCTGAAAAGCCTTGTGGCTCGTATCGCTGCTTCGCTGGCATGGCTAATTCGCAAGGCTCTCAACATGTCTGGCAACCTTGCATGTCCAAGGTTAACATGGACTCTTCGACTTGCTAATCGAGCTTTGTGGGGACTCTCTCCCATTTTGCCTTCACACTTTCATCCTCAGGCTGTTGCTCCTCCGCTGGTGCATTAATCATTAATGTCTTGTCCAAACATCATTACGGTCAGCTGTCTGGGTCTGCTTGGGAAGTGCTCTGTTCTGTTGTGTAGGTGCTAGCTTATGCCATTCCTCCCAACCACTGCTGGTCACCTCATCATTGTCCATCAGGATCAAGGCCTTTCTCAACGGTACCTCCATGGGGCCGGCATGTGTTTGCGGCTTCTTCATCTTCCTCGCCAAACGTGAAACCGGGATCAGCTTGAGGTCAGTCTGACCTGCTTCCTGCTCTGCAGCTGCCCAATCCACTGCACCTGTTTCTAATGTCCAAGTCAGAGTTCGTCGCAAAACTTCTCTAAGACAGCTGCCTCTGTGATGTTTTGCCATGCTCCTTTCTTTACTTCCTGCACTCTCGGTCTTCTCCTCAAAACATTGCTGGGTGTGGCTGGTGCTGGTACGGGTGGTGCCTCTGCCTCTCCCGGTTTGGCTGGTTCATCCAACATATCCATGAGCTCCTTAAACTCTTTGTTGGACGCCTCGCTTGGTTGCTCTTCTGCTGAGATCTCAGCCTCAACTGGAAAGGCCTCCTCATGATTGCGCGCATTGTAAAGAACATAATCTGCCACCATACTGTCCTTCAAGCCAAGCAAGATCTCCTCACAAAGTTGTTTGGGGTAAACTGCTGCTGCTTTTGATCGTGTACCCCCAATGACGGGGTCATGGCTGCCTTGTGGACAGTTGCATTGCTTTCCCAACCTGTTGAGGACATACTCATTGTTGCCCAGCCAACCTGTTCTTTTCTTCACTGGCTTCTTTGACTCATCCACCTTGCCGTAACGGCACTGGTCGCCTTCAACAAACTTGCCTGCTGCTTCGTCCAGCAAACGCAGCCTTGGAAAATCCATGACAAAGCCCCTTGAGGGTTCTCAAGCAGGTAGCACTTGCCACGCTGATGCCTGTGCACTGCATGTAATCTCATAAACTAGCTTCACGGTCTTCTTGCCGACCGTCTGTCGAAGCTTGTTCCAGTCAATGTGCTGGCTGAGATTTGTGAGCGTGGTCCGAAGCCTGCAGTCGAAGGCGATCAAGGTGAGCTAGGGGTCATGCTCTTCCAAAGTTTGCCAAATGAGCTCTTGCCCCTTTTCACTCGGCAGGTCCACGCCATCCTTGATGTCCATCGGCCGGCTGTTCACCCAACCTCGGCTCGACGCAAGTCTTGTAACTGCAAAATTTCCACCCCATGGCTCAAAGATCATGGTGTTGTGGAAGCCATGAGTGACGAACTCCTCCGCCTTGGTGTAGTTGTGTCGCAAGGCGATCCACATCTGAGCATCAAGGATTCTCTGGCTGATGGCTGCCTGCTGCAATGCTTCAAACCGTGCTGCATGAAGTGTCCTTCTGCGATCTTTGACCGTGACTCCTCTTGGGCCTACGTTCGGCCGAAACTCATCCTCAAAAATTGCAGTATCATGTGATTGCAGCAGCGCAAACTCCTGCAAAATGCTCTCTTTGGCCTCCTCTGTCCAAAACACATGTAGGTCATCAGCTTCTGACTTAAGCAATGGCCTGCTGACCTCTGTACGTGGAACCTCAAACTCCAAGTTCACAAGGAAACATCAATTGCTAAGTGCCTGGTGCGAGTGGTACTCCAAGGAAGTGCGATGCCTAGTTCCTGCAGCTTTATGCACTTCTCCTTCATGAAAATGATTGCATTCAGGGACTCAAGAGCTGAAATGGACAAAAGAAGGGGAGTATTGCCCTCTGGCACTTCGGCTGAATGCACTTCGCCTGGTCTGCCACACAAGCAAATTGGAATCTCCCAAACTTGAATTTGTGAAGCCGTTGATGAGCCATTCGCAAAATGAAAGGTTTTGAACAGCTGCAAAGGTTCATATCTAACCGACTCCGGCAGCTGCTTTGAAAAGGCTAACCTCCAGTTCATACTGCGCATGCAAGCCGTGCATGCTGTGTCTATCAATGCCAAAGTGGCTTCGTCTCCAGAGGCATCGCCTAAATTGCAAAACTCTTCCATCTCAAACGAAGATACCATGTGGGCTGTAACTGGCTCCTCAACCGCTAATGAATTCAAACTCATGCATAGCGAGGTCATCACCTCGCTCTTTGCTTCCTCCTCCAAGCTTCTAGGCATGGCCCGATCCCATGGATCGGGTCTCCAACACCTGGCCATGCAGCTCTGACAGTGAGCTTCGAAAACGGCTGACTCCTCCTCAAAGGTCAAAGTGAATCTGCATGTCCTGGGCAAGAAATTGGTGCGCCCAAAGAACTTGCCACTGGGGACCATGGGGCACTCATGTGACCAATCTTTGGAGTGACTGGTCCTGATCTCACACTGGCTGCAGGACTTGAACGCACTGCACTGGATGCTGGATTGGACCGAGCTGGCATGACTGGCGCTTGTTCCTGAGGTGTCTCATCCTCCGGATCCTCTCTTCGGTACAACTTGCCCATCATAGAACTTTGCCAAACTCTCCACCAATTGCTCTTTGTTCAGGTTGGAGTAGGCGATCTCGTTGGTGATGCAAAGCTCTCTGAGTGGACCAACTCGCATGAGATTCAGATTGGGCTTGACACGCTCCTCAGCCGAAAGGGCTACTGGGTGAACCTTTACATTTGATGCACGCAGGGCCTCCACCTCACCTGCACTGGGCAAAGAAGAAACTGGTCGGCAGGGCACGCCACCGATCACAATGTCACCAGCATAGTTCTCGCCAGGCGAGACTTCACTCCAGGAAGAAGTGCCCGCAATTCGTGGCTCTGGGACGCGTCTGCGCCGCCCGTCGTCACCACCATCCATGGGCATCCCATTTGCCTCCTCATCTTGCTCTCGTTCAGCATGAAGCATGTCTGCATATGCATCCATGTCATCTTGTGTCAAGGTGTAGTAAGTTGGAAAGGGAGTGCTTGAAACCACATTGGCCGATCCTGGTTTCTTGCCCTTGGTTGCCTTTCCCTTTGGCCTTTCCGGGCTTGCTGCTGGATTTGGGACGTGCCGCGTCTCCTGACCAATGCCCCACTCTTCCGCATGTTCCACAGCGACTTCGAGCCTTCTCTTGCTCAATCACCTTGGCTCTCTCTTCAACTGTGAATTCACCTCGGAAAAATCCTCTGGCCTTCTGCAGATCCTTGAGCTTCTTTCTCTGATCTCTATATGTCTTCCTGAATTGATCCATGGCTGCATATGCCTCATTGATCTCTTCATCATTGGACGCACCCTGGTCTGATGTGGGCTTGTCCTCATCATCCTGCCATGCTGACTCCTCAGTGACCTGCTCATAGGCCTCATTGGCATAGTCTTGATCTTCATCTTCCTCATCCCAGTCTACTGCCCATGGTTCATAGTCATCGACAGCATGTGCATAGGAACGCTTCCCCTTGCCATGACCCTTCTTCCGTGGCGATCTATCCTCAGTGGCTCGGTGTCGCTCCTTCTCATGCTGGTCACGGAAGGAAATCCTCAAGGCTTGCTCAATGCCCGTGCCTGTGTAGGAAGATCGGTTCGCCAGAAAAATTGAGCGGCGATCATCACGGCTCAGATTGCAGCCATGGAGAAGGAAGTCGGCTTGAAGATCTTCCGAAATGTTGCTTGCTTCATCAAGGTTTCGTAATTCACGCCAAGCCTGCTTCTTCTCCCTAAGGTAGCTGTCAACGGCTTGTTTCTGTGGCTGTGGTCAAAGAACTTCCCAAACGCCTCTGTTTTGCGCATGATTGTCTCCTTCTCAATCATCCCAAGAGCTTCGAAAACCATCTCGTAGCCCTTGGGCACACGCAACTTCTCTGGCTCCTTGAGTAGATCTTGGCATGCTGTCCAGGCCTCTCCATGCAAGGCGTCTATGAGCCTCTTTGCGAATCTCCTCTGTCCTTTCAACAAGTCTGCTGCTTCTTTCTCCTCTGTGTCACCTTCTCCCTCCAGACCTGCATGTGCAAAGAGAACACGCTGCTTGTACTCTTTCATGAGGTGTGGCATGACTCTTGTGTAATGTGGTATTCCGTCTCTGTCCACCATGATTTCATCATCTCTGACATTCTGGAACTTGGCTGTGTCAGAGCGCGCCATCTTCACGGAGTAGCGCAAGGTAGCGCAGCGGATGCCCCGATCTGGGGCACCGCTACCGGCTTGAAAACTGGCGCAGAGCTGTTGATGCAACTGATCTGTCTCTTGCAAATGGCTATTTCACTCCAGTGGCAGGCGGAGATGCTAAACGTTTCTAGCTTCAAACGCAGGCCAAAAGATATCGTTGGGCCAGCAGCAAGTTGTTCAGACAACCATGCGCCGGCACACGGCGGATGATCCAAGGGGCTTCGAGCTTGTGCCTCTGGCAAAGGCTACGGTACGGCAGTCGTTCAACCTGGCTCAAGTGGTGATGCGGAAGGCGAATCTGTGCCTACAAACTGGTGGTTCTCACATATAATATGATCATATTATATCTCCCTTTCGGGTATCTTCATGACTCAAGCTGATTCAACTAGAATCCCAGAATGTAGAATCTGCTAGCTGCTAGGAATTCTTTCGGTGCAATAAAAGAAAAATGTATTCTGCAAGCTCAGCCTCCCCCTGAGGCAGTCACGCACCGTCACTCAGGACCTGCCGCCAGAATGCACGGCTGAACCAACCTGCACATTCTGCATTGTTCGGCCATGAAATCGGAAATCGAAATCGTAGCACCTCACATGACACCATATCTCAAAATACCTGACCTTAGTACCTCAGTACCAGCACCTCGCATGAGAAAAAATTACTTTACTTCGTGTGATCCCCACCATGACATTTATACATTTTGTTACTGGCAAATCTTCTGGCATTCTATCTGACATATTTTCTGGCATTCGATCTGGCATTCTATCTGGCATA
>Ga0126342_10018619_pt1 | contig 11887 bp, 7 predicted proteins | sample Cyp1metagenome_FD_92528 | JGI IMG/M metagenome (GOLD analysis project Ga0126342, IMG submission 92528) | Coral microbial communities from Lord Howe Island, Old Settlement Bay, Australia - Cyphastrea 1 metagenome | ecosystem: Host-associated > Invertebrates > Cnidaria > Coral ... | reverse complement strand
GAGGTTTGGGGCAACCGCTTTGCAGAGGTACTTTGGGGAACAGCTTTGGGAAGCAGCTTCAGGGAACCGCTTCAGGGAGCAGAATTGGCAAGCTTTCCGGAACAATTTTGAGGAACAATTATTATGAAGAACAGCAGCTTTGGGGAGCAGCTTTTGGGGGTAGCTTTACAAACCACTTCGGGGAGCAGCTCTTAGCAGCAACTTTGGGGAGCAGCTTTCAGGAGCTATTTTGGGGTATAGATTTGAAGAATCGCAGCTTTGGGGCAATAGCTTTGGACAGCAGCTCTGGGGGACAACTTTGGGGAGCAATTTCGGGGAACAACTTTGGGGAGCGACAACTTTCCGGAATAACTTTGAGGAATACTTGCTTTGAAGCATAGCAGCTTTCGTCTAGATTTACGAGGAATTTCGGGGAGCAATTTTTAGCAGCAACTTTGGACAATTGCTTTCGGGAGCATTTTTGGGAATAACTTTGGGGAATAGCTTTGGGGACCAGCTTTGGGACTGTGGAGAGCAGCTCTGGGACAGCTTTAGGGCTGTGGAGAGCAGCTCTGGGGCAGCTTCAGGGATCAGCTTTGGGGAGCAGCTTTCGGGAACAACTTTGGGGAGCAACTTTGTGAACTGCTTTCTGACGCCTTTTGGAAATAGCTTTCGGGGCGTAATTTTGGGAAACCGCTTTGGGAATTAGCTTTGGGTAACAATTGTGGGAAATATTTGCTACTATCGACTATATATATTTATGTTTTTTTGTTGAAATGTGCGTTTCTTGGTGAGGCTGGGATTAGTTTTCTCCTGAATTTGCTGACTCGCTGCAGAAATAGACATTTTATTTTATAATGGATTGCGTTGTTCCAATATATTTTAAAATTAATAATTATAATTAATATATCTTTTTTCGCGAGTACGACTATTAACAGGACCCGATTTGATCTCCTAGATGTTTTATTTAGCTTTGAAAAATCCGCCGAAATATTCGTTATATTTTTTATTGGAATGTTTATGCATTATAATTCGTTGGAATTTTGGAAATGCCGGTTTATAAATTTATAATATTATATGGAATTTAATATATAATTTTATTAAATATATTAATTAATAATTTGATATTTTTTGGAATTATATTTTTATTTAGATCTTTATTGATTTATAATTTATTTTATTAACCGATTGTAAATTTAAAATTTATAATAAATAATTATATTTACAAAATATAAATGTTAAATTAAAATTATTAAAATATATATATTTAGAAAATTAAATAAAAAATTCTTGAAAATTATAATTATATAAAAATATATAGATTATTAAAAGAATTATTATAAATAATAAGGAAACTAATTATGGGGAACCGCTTTGGGAATTTTTTTTAGGAAATATGTTTGGATAATAATTTGGTGGAATAGGTTTGGGATATAATTTTGGGGAATAGGAATAATTTTGAGAAATAATATTTTATAATATTTAAGAATTGTAAATTTAAATAATTATTTTGAAAATTAAATTTAGAAATAATAATTTTGAATTTTTAGAAAAGGGTTTTGGAATATTATTTTATGAAATAAATTTAAAATATAGTTGTATTGCGTTAATTATTTTACAAATATATTTTATATTATATAATTTTAGGAAATAATTTTAATTATTTTGAAAAATAATAAATTTGGGAAAATTATATTAAAGGTAATTTTATAAATAATTTCTGAAAATTATTTTTAATAATAATTTTGGGTTATAATTTTCGGAAATTATTTTATAAAATAATTTTGGGAATTATTTTAGAAATTTTACAATATATGGATTTAAGAAGATGGTAACCCGATTATAAATTTTGGACCCTATCGAATATTATAATTTTTTATAGGATTTAAATCGATACAGTATTGACCTGAGTGAAAAAAAACACTATGGAACTTAAATTCTGGTACACATACGAATAATACATAGGTGGTTGTTACAAATCGGAAAATATTAGAACCAAATAAAATGGTATTTCTAGAAAATCTGGAACATGGGACCAAAGAAAATGGTGCCTCTATAAAATTTGGGCTCCATCGAAAATTATAATTTTCCATGGAGCTCAAATCGATACAGTATTGACCTAAATTCGAAAAAACGTTATGAAATTAAAATTTTGGTGAGATATCTTGCACTAAAGAAATAGTGTCTCCAGAAAATTTGGAACATTTGATTCAAAGGAAATGATAATTTTATTCTATAAATTTTGGGTCCCATCGAAAATTATAATTTTCCATGGGATTCAAATCGAAATAATATTGACCTGAGGTAGAAAGAACATTATGGAGTCTAAATTCTGAAGAGGTATCGTGTATATGCGAATAATATGTCGGCGGCCGTTGTAAGTCGGAAAACAACAGAATCAAAGAAAATGGTATGTCCAGAAAATTTGTAATATGGGGATCAAAGAACATGGTAATTCGATTACAAAATTTGGGTTCCATCGAAAATTATAATTTTTTTATGGGATTCAAATCAACACAGTATTTGAGGTAGAAAGAACGCTATGGAGGCTAAATTCTGGTGAGGTGTCTTATATATACGAAGAACAGGTAGGTGGTTGTTAATACAAGTCGGAAAATAGCAGATACAAAGAAAATGGTATCTTACAACAATATTGACCTGAGTGAGAAAGAACGCTATGGAAATTTAAATTTTGGTGAGGTATCCGGCGCATGCGAATAATATATAATTAATTATTATAAATCGGAAAATATCAAATTCAAATATAGTGACGGATAATCACTTAAAACGTAATTTTTTTTCCATTTTGTTTTTGTCGTATTTAAAACATAGTAAAATTTCATCACATAGGAAAAATTTATCACTTAGAATGTCAAAATATCACTTAGTCCCATTTATTACTTAGAATGTAAACCAATACTTAGAACGTACTAAGTAATTGTCCGCCACTATAATTATGAACAATTACCATATAATATATATATATACTTCTATATATATAAATATATAGATTATAAATGTATATAATATAAATATTTCTACAATTCAAAACCTTCGAGAAAATCGATGAGATACCCACCGTTTCAAATCACGTATAATGGTTTCCTTCCATGCACAGTAAATATAATCTTCCAACCTTCAGAGTCCCTGAGTGGCTTCGCTGAGTGCGGTAACATGATTTCACAAGTCTTTCCATTATCATCAGTGACCTAGATACGTTCTAAGTGTTAAATTCCCGGTATGTTCTAAGTGATGAATCTTGATATTTGGACGTTCTAAGTGTATGGTTTTCGACGTTCTAAGTGCAAGGCTTAAAACGTTAAAAAAGCAGTAATATTCAGATTTTTTTTTCCAAAATATGTTCTAAGTGATTTTCCGTCACTATAAAATGGTATTTTTAGAAAATTTGGAATTAGACCAAAGAAAATGGTAATTTTATAAAATTTGGGTCCCATCGAAAATTATAATTTTTCATGTTCAAATCGATTCAATATTGATTTGAGGTAGAAAGAAAACTATGGAAATTAAATATTGATGAAATATTTTGTATATATAAATAACGTATAGGAAACCTTGCAAACCGAAAAATATCAAAACTAAAGAAGATATTATTCCAGAAAATTTATAAAACCTCCCCTTATTCAGCTAACTACCGCTGGCTTTGGTAATTAGAATTAAAAATATTCCTAATTGTTTAATTTATAATTTATAATATTATTTTTTATCCAATAAATTACATAAAATAAGCATTATTATTCGTAATTTTATATAAATATAATTATAAAATATAAAATAAGAAAATAACCCAAACTACAAATTACCCTTTACCTCATAATTCTTCATTTCAATTATCCCAATAATTATAATAAATAAAAATATTATTTAATTATTAAAATTCGATTATTAAAATATTATATATTTTCTAAAAAATTATTTATCAAAAATTATTCCCCAAAATTATTTTCTAGAGCTAGTCCTCAAAATTACTATTCAAAATTAAAAAAAATAAAATTATTCCTGCTCATATTTTCCAAAATTATTTCATAAAATTCTTCCCCAAAGTCATTCCCCAAAATTATTATCGAAAAATATTCCGAATTAGTTATTTCCCAAAATTATTCCCCGAAATATGCTGCCAAAATAGTTACCCCAAAGCGGCTATGCTTCAAACCTATTCCCCAAAATAATTTCCCAAAGCCATTCTCCAAAGCGACTCCCGAAAGCTACTCCCCAAAGTTGCTATCGAAAGCTACTCCTCAAAATTACGTTATAAAGCTAATCCTCAAAAGTGTTATTTAAAATTATTTAAGCAAAATTATTCCTATTCATGCTCCGCAAAGGTATTTCACAAGATTCTTTCCCAAAACCGCTCCCCAAAATTGTTCCCCAAAGTACCTCTGCAAAACCATTGCTCCAAAGCGGCTATGTTTCAAACCTCAAAGCAACTCCCCAAAGCTATTCTTCAAAGTGCCTTCCGAAAGCTGCCCCCCAAAGTTGTGTTCTAAAGCTATTCCCCAGAATTGTGGTTTCTCAAAGCTTCTGTTGCGCAAAGTTGTTCCTCCAAGCTATTCCTACTTCCCAAAATTGCTCCCCAAAGTTGCTCCCCAAAGCTGCTCCACAAAGCTGTTCCCCAAAGCAAAGCCGCGCCCCAAAGTTCCAAAGTTGTTATCGAAAGCTGCAGCTGCTCCCCAAAGCTGCTAAAGCTTCCCCCTAAAGTTGTTGCCGAAAGTTGCTTTCCAAAGTTGCTTTCTAAAGCTACTCCCCAAAGCTGTCGTTTTTCAAAAATTGTTCGTCAATGCTACTGCAAAGCCAAAACAGCGCGCACAGGCTACGGCTAAGGAAGCAAGCACAGTGTGCGCGATAGAAGGCGGGTGCAGTAATCGGGGAGTCTCGCAGAGGTGCCTGTTAGAAAGAGTACAGAGACAATAGAGCCAATACCGCACAAGTGCGGCAAGCAAAGCCAATAGCAATAGCTCGCAGCGGCTTGGACCTAGGGCGAATCGAATCAGGGGAGAATTGAGGAACCGTCATGGGATTGCGACATGGGACCAAGACTGGGACAGCAAAATGACAGGCCCAAAAACAAGGTGGGCCAAAGAACCCCAAACCAAGACGGCGTACAGCACGCCTTTTTTTAAAAATCTTTACTGAGATGACATCAGGGGCCACAGTTCACCACAGCATGTTGTGCCAGCTACATCTACATTCTTCTAGTCACTATTTCTGCTGATATAATTAAATCTATTCTATTTTGTAATTAATCGCTATTTATTCCTGGGTTCTCGTTTAGCTTGCTTCGCTGCAGAGGGAGCGAGGACGAAGCGTGGACGGACAGAACACCGTGCGAAATGAAAACTCAATGACGGAGGGAATTGACCAAAAGAGCATGAAAGCAAAGCTATGAAGATAACAGATGATGAATGATTATGAAAAAATGAGACATGATGAAAAATGGGTAAAGATTTCTCTGCGCAAAAGTTTCTATGCGTAAAAGCTATTGTGTGTAAACGCGTCTATGCGGACAAATTTTCTTTGTGTAAAAATTCCTCTGCGTAAAGGTTTTTTGCCAGAAAACGTCTGTGTGTAAAAGTTTCTGTGTAAAAATTTCTGCGCGTAAAAGTTTCTTTGCGTAAAAGTTTCTGTGGGTGAAAATTTCTGCGCGTAAAAGTTTCTTTGTGTAAAAGCTTCTATATGTAAAAGCTTCTGTGGGTAAAAATTTCTCTGTGTTATTTTTTTTTGTGTAAAAGCTTCTGTGTGTAAAACGTCCTTTGTGTGTAAAAGTTTCTGTTTTTGAAAGTTTCTTTGCGTACCAGCTTCTGTCTGTAAAAGTTCCTCTGTGTTCAGGTTTTGTTTGTGTAAAAGCTTCTATGTGTAAAAGTTTCTCTGTGAAAAAGTTTCTCTGTGAAAAAGCCTCTGAGTGTACAAGCTTCTCTGTGTAAAAGTTCCTCTATGTAAAAGCTCCTCTGAGAAAAAGTTACTCTGTGTACAAAGCTTCTCTATGCAAAAGCATCTCTGTGTACAGGCTTCTTTGTGTCAAGATTTCTTTCTATAAAATATTATTCTGTGTAAAAGCATCTGCGTATACCAGTTTTCCTGCGTAAACGCCTCCGTGAGTAAAGATTCCTCTGTTAAAAACCGTCTATATGTAAAAGCACCTTTGTGTAAAGGCTTTTTTTGTGCAAAAGCTTCTGTGTAAAAGCTTCTGTGGGTAAAAGTTTCTATGTGTAAAAGGTTTTGTGTATAAAAGTTTCTGTGTGTAAAAGCTTCTGTGTTCTGTGTATTTAAAAATCGTTATGTAAAAATTTCTATGTATAAAAGCCCCCCTGTATGTACATAAGTTTCGCTGCGTAAAAGCTACTCTATATAAAAATTCAGTGCGCCGTAAAGTTGTCTGTTTGTAAAACCTTCTGTCTGTCAAAAGCTACTTTGTACACATAGTTCTGTACGTAAAAGGCTTCTGTATGTAAAAAATCCTGTGTAAAGGCTTCTCTGTGTAAACGCGTCTGTGCGTAAAAGCTCCTCTGTGTAAGACTCGGTGTTCTATATGTAAAATTTTCTGTGTGTAAAAGCTTTCCTATGTAAAAGTTTCCTTGTGTAAAAGTTCCTGTGTGTAAAAAGTTCTTTGTGTAGAGGTTTTTTTGTGTAAAAGCTTCTGTGTGTGCAAGTTGCTCTGTGGAAAAGTTTCTGCGCGCCGAAAGAGCCTCTATTTGTAAAACCTCCTGTGTATAAACGTGTCTGTGTTCTGTGTTTAAATCTCCTTTGCCTTTGTATAAGGACTTCTCTATGTAAAAGCTCCTCTGTGTCAAGATTTCTCTTAGGCTTCTCTCTGTAAAAGCCTTTGTGTGTATATACAGGCTTCTTTGTGTCCTAAAAAACCCGTGCCAACAGCTTTGCTCTTATAGTCTTGCTCCCCGTCAATAAAGCTATCGCCCAGTGTCTGTACACCGCCGTAATGTAATTTGTCTTGAAAACCCGTGCCAGCAGCTATATATTATTGCTCACGGTTTCCCCTCTGTCCACCCTGTCGTCGCTTCCATCTCGCTAGTTTTCGACGCAATCGGATGGATGAAATTTGTCCTCAAAAACTCGTCCCAACAACTGCATGCGCATTTTTCGCACCGCTCCCTGCCAACGAAGCTGCGCATGTCCCATCGCCCAGTCTTTGCACCGCACTTGAGAAGTCTTGGGCGCACAATTTTTCCGCACAATCGCATTAATATAATTGTCCCGAAACACCCGTGCCAACAGCTATATATTCCCACTATATCGTTTCCTCCCAATGGAGCTCTCCCCAAGTCATTTCCCACGGTTTCCCCTCCGTCCACCCTATCGTCGATTCCGTCTTACTCCTTCCCAGCGGAGCTCTCCCCAAGCTATTTCCCACGGTTTCCCCTCCGTCCACCTTGTCATCGCTTCCGTATCGCTCCTTCCCCATGGAGCTATTTCCCACGGTTTCCCGTCCGTCCACCTTGTCGTCGCTTCCGTATCGCTCCTTCCCAACGGAGCTCTCCCCAATCTATTATTTCTCACGCTTCCCCTTCGTCCACCCTTTCGTCGCTTCCGTATCGCTCCTTCCCAACGGAGCTCTCCCCATGCTATTTCCCACGGTTTCCCGTCCGTCCTCCTTGTCGTCGCTTCCGTATCGCTCCTTCCCCACGGAGCTCTCCCCAAGCTGTTTCCCACGGTTTCCCTTCCGTCCACCCTCTCGTCGCTTCCGTATCGCTCCTTCCCAACGGAGCTCTCCCCATGCTATTTATTTCCCACGGCTTCTCGTCCGTCCACCTTGTCGTCGCCTCATCTCGCTGCTTCCCCATGGAGCTCTCCCCTATATATATATATAAATATTTATTTATTTAATTTGTTTTTATTTATCACGACAATTATATATCTTATTTACATATTGTTTATAAATATTTATATTTGTTTTTATATACATTATATTATTAAAATAAAATTTCGTTTTTTACTCAAAATAAAATAAAATATTACGAGATGATATATATTTTTTGTTTTTTGGAAAAATAGTTTATCTACTATTATATGTCATTATATATTATTATAAAGTAATTATAAAATAAATATATGAAATTATCCCACCCATTATATGTAAATTTACTTTTTAAAATGATATATTTATATAAAATAGATATTACTATATATAATAATATATATATATATTGTTTTAAAGCATACATAGAATAATTTAAACATACGTAATCATATGGTAGCAAGAATATAAATATAATATTTATACAACTTTGAATATTGGGAATTGGGGGTCGGTAGCCGTAAATGTTGATTGCTGTGTTTGCGCCGATATAGGTGGGTCTGCGCCGATAACTCAATCAAACAACGGCACAATTTCGTTGAAAGAGTTTTCATCCCCTGCTGCTTCCTGTACGTATTGCCGAATTGGCAGTTCAAAGTCGCTCTGAAATTTCTCAACCCTTTGTTTTCCCTGCAAAATCCTTTTTGTATCTGATGCACACAGCATAGACTTGTCATCTAACGAGATTTCCTTCGTCCACCGGGTCTAGCAGGATGTGCAGGAGGAAGGGCCTCCCAAAGCCGCCAAGAGAGCCATAAAGCATAAAGAGAGCTTGAAAGAAAGCCATAAATTTGTATATTCCATGCACATACAGACACACACACACATTTGTAAGACAGAATGTCTGCTCACGAGGCCCATATCTGTTAGTGAATTTGCTCAACTCAACTCAACTCACCTCACTCACTCAACTTACTCACCCACTCAATTTACCCACTCATTCACGTGCAAAAACACTTCCATTACACCTGACAGGAATGGGTCAGTGAAGAGACCCGAAAAGGTATCAAGAAGCTACCATCGCCATAGCCAGCGCAGTTGAAGTCAAATTGTTTTGAAAAGATTGTGGAAATAAATCCCAGATTGCGGCAAACGTGCATGACTGCATGACATCTAAAAGCGACAAGGTGGTTCTTGGGGCTGCCCGTCACAGGAACTTGACATGAAAACTGAAGCAAGTACGTCGATCCAGCGTCCCGACCGATATCACAGATCTGCAGAACTATGACATTCCCTGCAGCCCCCTGCGATTTTGAAATTTATATAATGATGACAAAGACAGAAGATTGGAAATGAAAACCCAACCTCCACCAGGTTAGAAGTTTTACATCTCTTCAGATGGTTCACACACACGCCGCTGCCGCCGGGCTTTTTTGGAAGATGCAAATGCTCATCACGGATCCGAAGTAAGATCAAAATGCCAGGCACTCACATATAGTACTTTACGGCTCTGTAGAACTCCCAGATGAAGGTCTAGTCGCTGAGGTCATCACGGGGCGACGGATCCGTAGTTGGGCCTCGCCTGCTGGGGATGATTGCCAGGTGTCCAGGCAGGAAGGCGAGGAGAATGGAGTCATTGGCCTCTGGGTCTTGGCTAAGGACACTATGCAGGAGCCAAGCGAGCTGAAGGATCGGAGCAGAGGGTCGAGGACGGTGTTCGGAAGCCGAGGTTCCATCCGTTGTTTCCGGAAAATCCTCGAGGTGGTGGTCATGGTAAGGATCCTGTTCTTCAGGAAGTTGGAAGTGACGGCGCCAATAGTTGGCCAATTGGGCCGATTGGTGCCAGCCATCCACACTACGCCCATTTCGATCACGCACATGACCAACGATTCCATAGAAGAATTGCTCCAACACCCGGACACGAGAGTGTCCGGAGGCATCAACCTCTTCCACCATCAGCTCAGAGCTTTGGGTGCCGTATTCGTAGATCTTGAAGGTGTGGGTGTGAACAAGTCGCTAAGGCCATTGGGTGGGTTGGAGAGGGGAGTGGACTTGGAATTGTGGAGTTGATGAGGAGGAAGCCAAGGGCATGGGAATGGACACAGAATCTCCGGTGTATCTGGGTGCATTTTCAGGGTGCATGAAGCCCGTCATCAACGCCATGGGCAAGCCTGTGTCGCGCTCCGATGCCATACGAAGATCCCGAGGATAAGGCAGGTTGGCCATGATGGAGTCACGTTTAGTCATATTGAAAGCTGAAATGGCAAAGGGGCAAGGAAAGTGAAAGCAGAAAACTGTTGAAAGCACCAAAGAAAACGAAGGAAAAACAGCCGACCGGGACAAATTGGTTTTCCCGGGGAGTCAGCTTATGGCAGGTAGCCAGCAGGAAGAGGAAGTGCCCTGTGACACGTGAGACGCGTGATTGGCTAAAATCGGTAAAAGGCCTAGGAGGTAGCAAAGGTCCTCCATCTTGATGTCGACACCAATGAGGGCGATGAATGCTGAGAAGATAACAAAGGTTGCTGGTATTGTTCAGAACGAAGGTATCGCCCGAAGTATCATTCCAACAAAGATCCAACTCATCCGGGTCAATCTGACCATCCCAAGACACTGAGATGTGGTCACTAAGCTCAGCAAGAAGCTCTGATACCGTCACACCAAGGAGTCTTTGGTCGGGGACCAGTTTGGAAAAAGTAAACAGAGCACTTTGTTCAGTGGCGGTCAAAGCAGGAAGAACATGTTGACGGGTAACGAACATAGCATTTGAGCCACAAAGTTCTTCTGCAACATGACGAATCGAGTCGAAGGAAATGAGGACAAGAACTGGCCCCAAGCGTCGACTGGTATAGGTGTCGTATCACACACCACACACACCACATACACCACACATACACCACACATACACCACACACACACACACACTCACACACACACATTGGTAAACTCCATAATGGAGAGGGTGAAATGAGATGAAATGATAACCATCATGTCATGTTGTTACATTAGCATGTCATGTCATGTCATGGCATGTCGGCATGGGTGGTTTTTGGCTTGGCCACCTTGCCATTTCGGACAGAAGGAATTTGCAGGTACGTTTTCACGACGACATAGATGGTCTTCGTTGGCCCGTGCCATCTATGCGTCCACGGGCCCCCTGCTTTTCCCTTTGATTCAGGGTTTCTCACACACGGCAAGCCACTAGGGCACGATGTTTTATAGGATAAAGATTGTTCAGAAATTAAAAGTGGTGTAGTAAAACCAGGTGTAGGAATCTCAGTAATATTGCTGGTCAAGTTTTTTATGGTTTTAAACGACGGTATAAACTCTGCAAGACATCGGTAGCAAGAGCAATGAAACTCGAATCGCATTCGATCACGGATACGTAGGCCAGGCTGCTTGCACACAAATGATCGAGAGAGAGAGAGAGAACAAAAAAGAGAGAGACAGAGAAAGATAGATAGAAGAAGGCCAAGGACTCGGGAAGTTGGAGGTAGTAAGATAACGCATGTCATCCATTCCGCTGCTTGCACCCTTGGATCCAGGGTTGCCACTCACACGTAAGCCGCTGGGCACGATTTTTTGTCAAGAACGACTTCCCTCGGTGTGGTTGTTGGTGGTGGTAGTAGTGAAGTATGGTGATGTGGTGATGCGCGTTGCCGAGAAGATGCTGCTGGTCTGTGTCCAGTATGTGATCGATGGTTGGATTTGGATCTGCCGATGTTTGAATGATGTCGCCTACCATGTGAACGGTGCTGGTGTCGACGTCGTGACCGGTGTTGTGATTTGTGATGTCTGGAACGTGGTGTGGTGGATCTGTGGCGTGATCTGTGACGTGAGTAATGTCGGTTTATAGATCTGTGTCGTCTGCGTCGCCTGGTGGTGGATCTGTGCATCCTGCGTGTGGTGCGAGATCGTGTACGGCTGTGCTTGTTGTGACTCATTGGTGGGGTTGGAGCTGTAGTGGTTGGAAATTGCTGTGAAACTGGCGTGGCTGGTAGTGGTTGTACTAGTGTTGTGCTTGTTGACTGTGGTGTAGGCTGGTAAGTGACGAATGATCCATATTGTGGTGGTGAGAGCTGAAGATTGGGTATGGCTGCGTTGTAATGTGGTGGTGGCTGAAGACATGGCATGGCTGTGCTG
>Ga0126342_10018618_pt1 | contig 11887 bp, 12 predicted proteins | sample Cyp1metagenome_FD_92528 | JGI IMG/M metagenome (GOLD analysis project Ga0126342, IMG submission 92528) | Coral microbial communities from Lord Howe Island, Old Settlement Bay, Australia - Cyphastrea 1 metagenome | ecosystem: Host-associated > Invertebrates > Cnidaria > Coral ... | reverse complement strand
GTGTGTGGGTGTGTGTGTGTGGGTGTGTGTGGGTGTGTGGGTGTGTGGGGGGGGTGATTGTTTTGCTTGGCTATATTCTTGACCTGACTCAGCCTTGGTTCTGTTGTGACTCAGCTATTGTGAGGAGCTGACTCGTTAGCCTGACTCAGTTGCCTGACTCGGACAACTGCCGGCTGACTCGCCCAACTCTCAACTATGTCTTCAAGGAACCCAGTTTTCTCATTGCCCAACTGCGACAATGCATGTAGCAACCTCAAGCTACGAAGGTCATGCCAAATCTAAACTCTAAACTTTCTAAACCTATCCTTGGCGCAGCCGGTCCACCACGTTTGGCAAACAGAATTGTCCTTGCGCAGCTGCTCCACATATCGAAAACGCCGGTCTCACTGCATAGCACGGCCCAGCCAAAGGCACCAGGAAATACCAGCAATTTCCGTGGTCGGAGATTGTGGTGTTTTGGAATTGTTTTCAATACCAAGCTCTTGCTGCAGTCTCCCGCACTTCTCCCCTCCTCACCTTCCAGAAGTTATCTTGGATTTTGTGCGCTTGCGTGACACTATGGTTGACATGTATAAGATTGCTTCTTGATGTGTCCGTAACTCGGAAGTTTCTTATCTACTTCCTTTGAACATGCTCTGTATACGGTATAGTTGCTGAAAATCCTGACTGGGAAAGCAGGAAGTTCACACGACTCACGTTAAGATTCGTTAAGCCTCAGCAATTCTACGACGCATTCTTTAGACGAATCCTGGCCACACAGCATGGCTGCGGCCTGTGGAATAGAAAGTAGTTCGCACCAGGATAGGCGGCTTGCCCCGCAACAGTCTTCGCTCGTATTCGGACGCTGCTAAAGTCTCCCATCCTCTCTCCCTGCCGAAGCTAAGTAATAAGGAAGACAAGGAAGATAGCCGAATTATGCTGAATTGGTGGCCAAAAAACATTGTTAAGGCCGCCTTTTTCGGCAAACTCTCGTGCCCTGGAAGTCAAGTTTATACTGGTTTTGAGATGCTGCATGATGCCGTGACAAAGTCACACCGCGCCAGGATTGTGATCGGGCCGCCACGTTCCCTACAACAGGAGTTTGAATGGCACCTGAATGCATCGTATGTTTGAACTGGGTTTTTTCTCATTTACACTGCGACGAATAACGCATGTTGCATCATGTTGCCACAGCTCAAAGCCGCACGCTTCAAGACATGGCCTCGTGCGCCCCACTGCGTGCACGACAATACGCACAGGGCGGCACATGGCACTTCCTGCAGTTTCAACCCACAAGTGGTTCATAGATTCATGGTCATTTCATAATCATTCTGTCTTCTTTCATAAACAGATTTCTGTTCTTCTGTCCCCTGCTAGCTGAGAGCCACTGTATTCCCAAATGTCGGAGGTATGAGAGCCTTCTGGGTTCGAGCTATCTCAACAGATCTCCCTTAGGTCCCTTAAGAAACAAAAAGAACGTTGTCGTGGGCGAACAGCACATGTAATGTCAACTTGCTTCACCTGACGTGGCCATTTCGTGATTGTGTTCTCTGGCGCAGATTCGGACTGCAGCATGGAGACAGACCGGGCAAGTCGCGAACCACCGCCCGAAGCTTAAAAGCCGACCACGATTTCAACAATCTTCAAATAGTCTCAATTGAAAAAAGTAAAGCACGAAATCGCTGCTTTTCCTTGCGAGAAACTGCCCTGGAAAGAGAGAAAGAACAGCAAACAAATACACATTCTGACACAAACAAGGAAGAAGGCATGCGGGCAAAAAGACGTAAAGAAAGGGGACGAAAGGGGAAAAGAGATCGGCTCAGACGAGATAGAAAGAGATAAGTTGAGAAGGATCAGTTCAGGTGGAGAACAAAGGAGATGTTGAGATAGACCAGAACATACCAGAACAGAGATATAAGGGTTGGTAAAGAGATCAGCAAGGTAGAAGATGCTAGAAGTAGAATCGAGACTTGCGAAGCATTCCATGGGCTGATTTGCTGGTCGGAAAAATGATCCATGTTTGCCCATCCAAGGCTCGAGAGATGCAGAAACACAGAAATTTCGACGCGAAATTCAGGGGACAGCAAGTCTCAGCAAGTCTGGCAAGTTTGCCAAACCAAGTGATTTTTCTGTCCTCAACCAGAGGAAATTCGGCAAACGCAACATGGCACAAGCACAACGCAACACACAACGGTGTGGCTTTTGAAGACAAAAACAGCAATCACCAAGTGATTTTGTTTTTCTTTTCATACAATTTCGCAGTTTACCATGCGCCCCATCAAAGTGGGGCACCTGCAAGGACCAAACATCAAATTCAGGGCATCTTTTGTCGCAAAGTTCATAAATTTGACAGCTAAGATCATTCATAGGTTTCATTCGGATTCATGATCATTTGAATTTATTGATAGGACAAAAATAGCTCTGGAAGGAAGAAATTTGGAGACGGAAGAGGAGCCTGAGGAGGACGAATAGAAGGAGTAGGGGAAGGAGGCAGGGATGCAAGGCAGAAAAACAACAGCCCACGCCCCACGCAAAAGCACACACCTCAAGAACAACCCAGTTGTATCCCTGTTGTATCCCTGTTGTATCCGTGTTGTCTTGTCACGGTTCTGCTTTGAATGAAAATCTGTTGCGCGGTCCGCTTCCTTCACATTCAAAACCTTGCGCAACTCCGTGTTTTTTTTGTCTCTCTGCCACTGCACCTTCTTTGCGATCTATGCGACATCAGGAAAGGCAGCGTTCTTTGACGCAGCTGCTTCCCAGCACGGAGGGCCTCGGCAAAAAAAACAAACACAATCCTGAGAAGTTGCCATGTGCGCTCAAGTCACGGCCTTTTAAAGCATTTGCAAAACGAAAGACTCAGAAGAATTCTGGCATTAACAGGTTTGTCCAGGTGCACCCCTGCGCCTCTCACAGTGGGTGAGGCGCTTTTGAATCCTCTCCGTGCGAATGGCATCCAAAGAATTCAGGAACTTATACTCCAAAGCAAAGCGCTCCTGAGAAACGAAGCCAAAAACAACTACGCAGTTCCTACGCTTTCTCACCAAAAGTTCAAAAGTTCAAACACAGGTTCACCAGGAATGGGGCTCTGGGTGTCAGTTGTCTTCCTCTCCTCTGCTCCTCTTTGGACAACCCACTTCCACACAGCGACTCCAGCGGGATTTGTCTTTTTTCATGTTTGACTGAACATGCTGTAAGTGAGTATCTGTCAATTGCAAACTCTCCGCTGTCTTTTGGATATTTGATTGCAAGGACATGTTCTAAATCACAGCATTCTTTGTGCTTCGTGGTTCTTTGGTGTTGCCTCAAACAGCGGTTTGGCCGTCACCTCATGACTCAGTCGCTGGTTGCCCAACTTCTCGAAACAAATTTGAGATGCGCGTGAGATCAGGCTATGGGAGCTAGAGGGGGACACGTCTCATGGAGATGTGCGAAGAGAAAAAGCAGACGAGTTCGATGAGAGATGAAGCAAACCGAGATGAGAAAATACCAGATGAGATGAGACCAAGAGCTCAAGTGGGATGAGATGAGATATACTTAAACAATCTTAAACAACTAACAACAGGTAAAACAGATAACCATGTTTTTACTGACGACGCTTTCAATTTGACAAAACTAACATTCCGACCTCAGAAAATATGCCACGCGGCAAACCGCCAACAAGCAGCGCGGTGACATGGTCCAATCCAACTTTAGCTCTGGGGGACGTTCCTGCCGCCCTCAAAATAAATGAAAAGAAATCAGGGGCTGAAGGGAAAGGTTTTGGGAAGCTTCGCGGAATGTTTTTCAGAGATGCCCAAAAAGGACAAAACAACTTGATGTTCCAGTGTCTGGTCACGATTCGTTCATGATAGTGTTGGTCTGAAAGAAGAACAATTGAATTTAACAATGTTTTTGGCTATATATATGGTCATGTTTGTTAAAGCTAAGCTTGCTTGTGAAGCCTTCAATAGCTGACTTGCAGAAACTTGAACTGTTGCAGTTCGCCCTCTCAAATTGTGTTCCTTGAGCAACGTGTGGTGGGGTGGAGGGAGATGCGGAGGCAAAGTGATACAATAGTGTGGAAGGATTAAGCGCAGGGGTGGATGGTATTGTGGAGAGAAACGCAGAAAATATAGAAAATGATGAAAATAGTTATATATATTATATATATACATTGTTATATGCTATGTTTTTGATTCTAATTAGGGCGCGGGTGAGCCCATTTCTCCGATGGATCATCCAAACCTTTTACTGAAGAGCATTTCTGTAGCACTTTCCTTTCTTGTGACTGGGGGTCAACATGTAGCCAGGGCCATGAATATTCAGGGAAGGGAAAGCGTTCATGTGATAAAACAAAATTAACGGTAACAAAGAAACTTGAAGAAGCTGCCGTTTCTTAAAGGAAAAAGGCCTCAATTTTCCTAACCACAGGGCCACAGGATGGAGGGGGGCAGAAGGAACCAGTCATCACCAAAGTTTAAGGGAAGACTTACCAAAGGCTTGAGTTTGGTGGGGTGAGGTGGGAGGACCAACACCCTCAATGGGGGTGGCTTCTGCAGAGGAAAGAGATCACATGGCACTTTGGGGGCACACAAACGAGCGAATCTCGACGTTTACAAACCGAACCATGAACGTCTGAAAACGACCTTGTGCAAATTTGTGCAATCTGTCTAATTATATTTGTCGTGCCGGTCCCGCTTGCGTGTTTCTGTTTCTGTTTCTGCGGGCTACGCCCAGGAGTTGAAGTGTCTGATTGCCATAGCCGAAATTGCCGAGGCTCCTTCAGTTCACGCACCAAATCCACGTGCTGACAGAGTGAACTGGAGCGATTTCCTTGCGAGTTGTAGCGATGAAATTTCGCCTGTTTGGGGTAGCCACGGATGCGCAGAAAATCGCTGAGCCGTTGAAACGTCGTCGCTTTGCTCAGCAGCGTCTTCTCAACCACAAGGAGACGATTCCCAAAGACCTCCAACCACTTCTGCCACATACGGACCTTGCGCAATCCCGAAATCTACATCTGCCCCATGGAGTTCAGATAGGCAAACCGGGCAACAATTGCACTGAAGTTGCAGAAAACGAGATTGCAAGCTGGTTTCTATCAGTTTTTCAGAAGGTCGCATTGATTGAACGCAACCTCGAATCGAATCTCACAAAAACCCTCCAAATTCAACCGAAGTTCCATTCCTGGTCCGGAATACGCGTCCTTGAGTAATGAGTAGAAAACCTCCTTTAGCTTCGTATCATTGATGCTTCCATTCCGCGGCAGGCTCCCGTGCAAGCGCTTTTCGAAACGATCCAGCGGGTCGCACAGTGATAGCACCACTTTCCTCAGAATGCCGTGGCGCAGAAAACTTCTGAAAATTATGCAAATAGGATGCGGCACTCAGATTTGCACCTTGCCCCTTTGCTAAACGCTGTGCTGCCGAAGCTTCAAGTGTCGGTTGTATGCCAACGCTTTCAGCAGAGTCGTGGCTGTCCAAATCCATGGTTGGTAGAGACCCACTTTCCTTGCTGCAAAACGCAAGGGAAAACTTCTGCGTCTTCGATCTTCCCATGTATTGTGCTCTGTGACTCTGTATTCTTTCGTGCTTGCCCAAGTCGTACAATGATTAGTGTGCGATTAGACATTCCATATCATTCCATCATCAATTATCCATCAGTAGGTGCCTCTGTCAAAACATGTCAGAACGGTGCTGCCGCAGCACTGCTGGCGGAGCTTCGCCCGAAAGTCTCTGAGGCGTTCCACCTTGCGCAAAGAGGATAAACAGCATCACATGTTTCAATGATATCACATGTATCGGCAAGCTATGTGTAACATGTGTTGTAACATTATGTAAAATAATAGCACAAAGGTAAAATAATAACACAAATGTAATACGTATAAATATATTATATATATGTATTAAATGTATCAATATGATTTTAATATGCCCCTTCTATAGGTACGGGATAGACTACCCACCTCTTTGTCCACAATGCATGAGCACCTTGACAACTGCGAGAAGCGACGGCAAACCGAATCGAAGAGGGAGGGAGCTTTAAGCAAAAATCATTCCAATATGCGTGGCATTGCGTGGCTGCAAAGGTAGCCAAACGTGCTTCCGCGTGACAAGCCTGCTGATGCAAACCAAAACAGAAGGGAACCCCCTTTTTCAACCTTTGATGATGTTTTTTCGACCTTGCCCGATTCTTTCAACCTTGGCCCATCTTGTTAAAATATCTTAAAATGATGCGATTGTGCCAAGCGATGACCTGAAAGGCGTCTGGAGTGTGAATAGAGTGCAGAGGGGGAGGCCACTTGAAGTCTAGAATAGATTATGGTGTGCAGGGTTCAGATTGCAGAGTGTGGAGTGTCGGGTGTAGATTCCAAAGTGTTTGGCGTGTGTAGAGTGTGGAGTGTGAAGCGTGGTGTGTAGAGTTTGCGGTGTGGGGTGGAGTGGACGTGTGTGAAGTGTGGAATATGTGCAGTTCAACGTGTGAAGCGTGATCCAGTGCGTAGTTTCTTTGGCACAGGCACCGCAAATTGGACAAATGAATAGAAATTTCACATCTTCTCAAACGTTTCACACATATGCACTGGATGTTACATGGTCATTTGATCAACCCCGTTGTGCTATGACTTAACATCAGCAAGATTTTGATCGGCTTCAATGCTATTCATCGCAATCACAGATATAAAGACAGATTTGTTTTAGTTCCACCAGTTCTGTAGCTTCACTGATTGGCACCTGCGGTGCAAAGGGTAGCGTCTGCCGGCCCATCTCTTGGAGAAAGAAATCTTCATCCACGTTGAAGACCGAGAAGTTCGTAAATGCCACCTTGCAGGATCTTGCAGGATGATTTTGGGTTGAGTGCCCACTAGTAACACCGTGAAGCGGGATTTCAAATATGAATTGCCCAACAGCTGAGAAATCAACATGCAGTACATCAGGGATGTATGACTGTCATACACTGCTGTCTACATGCACATTCAGAATGGGCAAGGAAGGCTCACACTAAACTCTCAGCAGGAGTTGGCACAGAAAGACAATGAATCAAAGTCAAGATTCTTCGTTGGGGGGGCTTATATCATTCTATATCTAACGTTTTAAAGGTGCTTGCGCGCCGGGATCTGCCAAGCACTGACTGCATCGTTTGAAGGTAGCAAAACTGCGAGATGAGTGAGAGGCCATCTTACGAGCCTCACATCGCTGTTCGTTGTAAGCGATGACACATGAAATCACCATCAGAATCATCAGAGTCAAAGTGCGGATGGATCAAGAGAGGAACAACATTTATCAGTTACACTACGGCGCCATGTCCATGGAGCAACTCTTATCCACGCCATGTGGCTGAACTGGGTAGCCAAAGAAGCTGAAACACCAAGTTTAGTCCAGCTTGGTAAAGAGCATCTCTTGAGGTAGAGGTGCACAGCGCTTATAAGCCACATGTTTGCAAGATGCGAAAACGCATATGCAAATTGTGACCGCGTAGAATAGCCCGGAGAAAATTACAACAGCGGCATCAACGACGTGGTTCGTTCCGGGCTTTGCAGATAGCACGCTGAAATCTATCACAAATGTCAGGAGGGATATGCACCAAACTGAACTTTGGACGGCCCAATGGCCATCCTTCTTTTATGGGGCATGGCAAGCTGCGTGTAATGAGGTTGGGGGATACTTCAATTCGATTGTTCTCTTTGGAGTTCAGGGCCTCTGTTGAGGGATTCTGAAAACACGACCCAGAAATACCAAGAGTACAGATTTGATCAGTTACATGAAGTTGCATTGGCTTCCACATTTTGCCCATTTTGCCTTTTAAGCACACGTCCACCCGCAGGCTTGGCATATCTTGGCATGATAGAATTGCGCTTTGGCATCATTCTCTTTTAACCCTGGTAGGTTGGACCAACGACTCCAAAGTGACAGCACGGACATGGTTTCTGTAAGTGATGGGGCTGCCTTGCAGGATGATGATCCTGGGATGAGTGCCCACTCGTAGCACCACCCATGAAGCGGCACTTCAAATATTAAGAACACGGCGTTCGTCAAAGCAAGATGCAAAGCACCAGGGATACGCACACTGCTGTCTGCATTATATCTACGTGCATAGATCAAAGCGCGCATTCAATGCAATGCGAAGTCCACATGCCGCCGTTCCAGTCCGAGAAATGCTGCTAGACTAGTGTTCCATCAGTGTTCTTCATATGCTCCATGTACTTTCCGTGCTCTCCGATGTCAATGTGCTTACAAATTTCGTCTGGATCCCAGTTTGCAACACATTGCGACAGGACTGAGGACACCTGGGGCATACGCCCTAGCCATACGCCCTAGCCATACGCCCTACCCATCCATACGCCATCCATACGCCGCCCCGTCCTGGGAGCGTCGCCTCAAATGTCGGTGCAGCGCCGTGGAGCCGCAGCCGTCCACGCCGATGACCACGAAGTCCAATGACAGGTCGGACCAGTGGAGCAGCTCCGTGGCCGTGGCCGTTGCAGTTTGGTCCTTTCGGCACACTTTGGAAACATTTGGAAACAATGTTGAATGATGTTGAATGATGTTTAATGTTTAGAATATTTTCCACATGAAAACACCTGTTGACCAATGAAACACACATTTTAACACCGCACGTCGACCGAAGCTGATGGAAATATGTGACAAACGCAACTTTTTGCAAAATCAAATTCATGATCAGGCTAAACAAAAATCAACGTTCAAGATCCATTTCTGCGCGCGCGTAGCTGTGTAGCTATAATATTCACACGTACACTGCGGGACAACGTAGCAAGGTATAAGGCTCATCGTGCATGTCTATGTGCATACAGTACGTTATATTTCACAACGAAAATGCGATGCAACGTGCATGTCGCAATGTGTGACGGCGTCGCTTGCACTTTGCCTGGCGCATCTTCGCCAAAAAGCTCCGTTGTATCTCTGTCTCCATCTCCTCCTTGGAGCAAACGGCTGGAGCACACAGCGTGCCGCGGCCAATGCCTGGCAGGTGTGTTGTGCAAAACCTCACGACTTTGTTGCGCAAACTTTTCAGACCAGGGATTCAGCTGATTTCAGCACATGGCGGAATTATATGCCGCAGAATGAGCTGGGCCCAATCCGCACCTGCCATCTCCAAATACCAAAATCGGCCGCCCTTCCATTCTTTGGACAGAAAGTTCCAACATAGGAGCACTTTTGACCTTAGCAGCGATCCAACTCTGCATGCCGGATCATTTCTACATATTTCATCATATAGTTCTACATATAGTTCTACCATTGTTATACGTTCAAACGCAAGGTCGGTAGTTGCAAAGCGTTGCAAATGGCTGGGCATCCGCAAGGGGATCTTCTCCTTTCCTCTACATTCCTTTTTGATGATACACATGCTCATCTATATTCTTTACATTTCTTTACTCTCATGGACTTTTCTAGCTATGTGACACAAACAACAATTCTCAAATATTCTCAAATATTTCAAATCACATGATGATCGTGCAACGGAGGATACGTGGCATCTTCGAACAGAATCTCCAAGCGCTTCTCGCTCTCATCTCCATGGAACCTGGGCTGAACATCATGGAACCGTTTGAATAATGAGATGAACGAAAAAAAACGAAGAAGACATCGGAAGAAAAGGAGCTCAGAAAACGACTGTTGTGCCATGTTCCGCTTTGAACGGATGGCACACAATGGCTGGGCACACTGGACATATCATACATATCTTGGTTGAGAAACTGCGCCACTTCCATCCATGGAAGGTGCCCGTGTGTGGGTATGGAAGTGGATAAGGCACGGAGCTGTGGAAACTCTGCCTGGAAAGCGGAGGAGCTGTGGGAACCCTGTGTGTGTGTGTGCTGTGTCAGCTCCGTATGCTCCGTATGCTCCGTATGCTGTGTGTTGACTCGAACTTTCGCTGATTTGGCTGTTGATTTAGCTGAGTCCATATCAGATTCTGCCAGAGTGGCACCTCAAATCTCTCTTTGCATATGGAGTCTCCTGTCAAGCGCTGATCCACACGAACCCCTTCCATCCAAAATATCCACACTTATCCACAACATAATCCACAACATCTATACATCCTGAAACAGACTTCTCGCCACAAAATCTGAATGGCTTTTGTCGCCGTATCTTACGAAAATTGCAATGCCTCCGATGTTTTGTAAAAATCGTCCTGCTGCAGTGAGAGCTGTGAGGGCTGTGAGAGCTGCGAAACGGACTGGGAAAGCCCAGCCCTCCGGGCACGAGATGCACGCGCCCGTGAGGCCCTTGACCTGACGCAAATGGACGAAAAAAATCGGAACTTGGAGATTTTTGAGGCATTTTGGGGCAATGTGTCTGGTGGACGCCAACTGGGGACTTCTCGAGTGGCCCTGTCCGGACAGCAATGACAAACTACAAAATTGACTTCAGCACAGGACCATGTCTGGCAAGCTCTCGAAGATGTTTCATTGCACGCAAAACATGGCCGCATCAGCATCTTAATTCATCCTGCCAGTGTCTTGTGGCCTTTGCTGCGTTGTGTTCAGAATGAGCAAGGGAAACTTGTTTTCATTGATCTTTGAAAGTGGTGTCAAAACTTGTCAAAGTCTTCCAGCCTTTTCATGGCGATCCGCCGTGTTCTTTCTGGTTTTGTTCCATTTTGTCACACACAGCTACTGTAGAATTCACAACCCACCAAAAGTACACACAAATGTCAAGAAATGCACGAAACTTGGGGACATAAAGTAAGAGAAAAGAACGCAGAGAAGAAAATCAGGAGTCACCACCAGCCACATGTTGATGATACGGACCTGCACATGTCATGAAATTTTTCATGATGAACAGTTTCATATATCCTCGCTGACGGAGGAGTTGCAGTTTCACCGTATTTCACCGCCAAATTTGTTCTTCAATTTGTTTCAATCGCGTCCACCAGGGAACTCAGCATGACTCAGCGCTCAGCCAGCACTTTTCGACGTGAGACAAAAAACAGCATTGAGGTGTGAAACCTTTGAGCCGTGAAACGTGAAACGAGCACAACGCACAACGTCTGCCAACCGAGCAGTGCAAGAATCAGGCCAAATTAGTTTTTCACTGAGTTTTCCCCGCTCCAAAGCTTGTCTAGAGCAGTATCACTGAAATCCCCGATCACTTGCACGCTCATGGTCATCCCAAGTTACGTATGTATGAACAATGTATGAACTACATTGAACTGTCTTGCGCGTGGGTTCCCATTGAAATGTGACAGTACCTCTCACTTCTGCCAGGGTCAGGTTTTCACAGTTGCCAGGCCTCGGGCAGTTGTGAAATCTCTTCGAATTCTCGTCCCTTTGTTTCGTTTATGACACAGAATTCTTGTCACAGCATGGAATTGACCTTTTCCGACCTGTCAACACCCAACAGTTTGTGTTTCAATTGCTTCACTCTTTGTGCTTTACAACTTTGTATTTGCAACATGATTTTGTATCAACAGCAGTAAACAGCAGTTGTCTAGAGCCCTGCGGCTTTTTGCTACTAGACTTGTGATGTTTCTCATGAGATCTACAGAGTCACAAGATGTTTCAATGTTCTTTGCTGAGCGACCTGTGTGCCTTGGGGCCTTGGGGCCTTGGGGCCTGGAATGGGACTGGATCCGAGTTGGCGAGGGGCTCACTTTGGGCATAAATTCGGGCGCACTTGGGGCAGAACTGGGATCACTTGGGGCATAAATGGACTTACTTTCGGCATAAATGGGATCACTGTGGGCATAAAGAGAAAAGTAAGGCTCTATTTCTTGCACTTGATTTAAAAACTTCCACGACACCTCTAGGGCCTAGGGTTTATATGTTGTTGCACTTAATGTAAGCCGAGCGGTCAACGCGTCATCTGCGCACATTGAAAGCGAGTCATCTGCGCACATTGCAAACGAGTCATCCGCGCACAGAGAAACCGCGTCATCCGCGCACAAAGAGCGGTCATCCGCGCACATTGAT
>Ga0126342_10018617_pt1 | contig 11887 bp, 8 predicted proteins | sample Cyp1metagenome_FD_92528 | JGI IMG/M metagenome (GOLD analysis project Ga0126342, IMG submission 92528) | Coral microbial communities from Lord Howe Island, Old Settlement Bay, Australia - Cyphastrea 1 metagenome | ecosystem: Host-associated > Invertebrates > Cnidaria > Coral ... | reverse complement strand
TCGGCCTTCACGCAAATGCGTGATAAGGTCTTGAAAATTCTCCTGACGGGTCTGTGCATGTTCACTTCGAGTGGCTCCGAAATACGAAGATTCAGCAAGGACAGCGTCAACCAGCACTCCGATATCGAAAGGCGACTGGGTTGAGCTGATGCAGTTATGTTAGTTTACCAGAGGGTAAACCTCCATTTTCCTATGGTTTTCCCATTTTGCTATGGGTTTTCCTATGGTAATCTTCATTTATCGAAATGATGGACTCCCAAGCTCTCAGATTCCAGACCACCAGCAAGGAGCACACAAATTTCTGCCTCGGACGTCCGAGGAAGCCTACGCATGAAACATGGGATTTCCATGGAAATTTAATGGAATTTAATATACCCTCTGGTAAACTAACATAGCCATGGAAAATGGCCTATTTATAGATGGTTTACCTGTTAAAAAATTGTTATTTTCCATGGCTATGGTAATTTACTGGGGAGATGAGGGAGATGTTTCATGGGAATGGGATAATAATCCACTGGATATATACCCTCTGGATCCCATTTTCCCAACTTCGAGCATTGCTATGTTTCATCTGGTTGGTGGTATACCTACCCCTCTGAAAAATATAAAAGTCAAATGGGAGTATTCCCAACTGAATGGCAAAATAACATTCATGTTCCAAACCACCAACCAGTAATATATAATTTACTGGGGACATGAGGGACGAGGGAGATGTTTCATGGGAATGGGATTATAATATCTTATAATCCACTGGATATATACCCTCTGTATAATTAGAATTCAACAGTTTGGATAAATATGTTGGTTTATGATGCGACCTGATTATAGATGTATTTGATTATATGTATCACATGTATATATATATAATTATATATATAACATTCTACCCAACATAAATCCTAGCTAATTAGTCTAGTTATAAATCAACTTATCCATCTAGGGGGCAGCCCTTCCCATTGGTAAATCCAGAAAACGACGTCATTTTACGAACAAGAAGGCGGATGCAACGAACAGCTATAATACCAATAGCACCAAAGGGGTTCAATCAGAGCCCGCATGGTTACTGCACCAACGAAAGCAAAGGATACAATAATATATATATACCACTTGTAGTTAATACCAGCTAATAGTCCGCATAAATGTACATAGTATAACAGTATTAACCAGTTTTACCAGTTAAAGTCCATCACCAGGTAATACCAGTTTCATATGGACTATACATCAGTCTGATCAGTTATCTTCACCATTTATTCTGCCCGCACCTAAGCCAAATTGATGGAGGAAGACTGATTTCCCGTTAGCAGGCCATCACAAATGGTTTCGCGATCTTTTCATTTTGGGAGCATTGGTGGCATTCACTCTTAGATTTTTTTTTGCCCCCATACACTACCACTGGTTGGTGGTATACCTACCCCTCTGAAAAATATGAGTTCGTCAGTTGGGATTATGATTCCATATACTATGGAAAATAAAAAATGTTCCAAACCACCAACCAGCTACAATGTTTGGATGTTTGATCCTTCACAATACTAGCAGGGCATGTTGAAGTTCCAGTTTCGGATTGCCACATCCAGGTCCGTACAAGTCCCAACCCCCCTGAGCATTCCAGCTTGATCTTTTCGATATTCCTCGGTGCGGCATCTAATACCCATATGCTCATCAGGGAAGAGGCATCTAATACCCATATGCTCATTTGCCCTCAGAAAAAATCACCCAGTTTTGTATACCATATGGAGGATATGGGAAATATTAGGAGCTATCCAAAATACTATACTGGTTGGTGGTATACCTACCCCTCTGAAAAATGATGGAGTTCGTCAGCTGGGATGATTATTCCAAATACATGGAAACATAAAATTCATGTTCCAAAACACCAACCAGTCATCCTTCATCATCCCTTTTCCCCCAGTAAACCATATCATCCGGTAAATCCTCCTTTTTCTTCCAGATATTTTCCAGTAAATTCCCAATTGTGACGTTTTCCAGAAAATGCCCAAATTGTCTTCCGCTTTTCCAGTCATATCCCATGTTGTTTTTTCCCATTTTCTAGTAATGGGGTTAAAACGATTATACACCATCCCTCAGTTTACCATAAAAGGGTGATATAAACCATCAACGGCGGGTTGATTTACTATTGATGTAACCATATTACATGCCCATTTTCCCAACTTCGAGGATTGATATGTTTTAATACTTAAATTCCACATTTCCCAGTTTTCCCAGTTATAACTATATAAATACTTAAATCATCCTTTTTCTTCCAGATATTTCCCAGTAAATTCCCAGTTGTATCCTAAATATACCCATGGAGCATTGCTGGGATGGAGCTATCGGACCATACAAACAACTGTGGATGCAAACTCTTGGGATTCCGATGAACTGACAATGAATCACTGGAGAATGGGATACAAAATGATATATATATATATATCCAATATGTATAATATATATAATATAATATAATAAAATAAAATATAATATATATATATACAATATGTATAATATATATATACAATATGTATAATATATATATATAAACCATCTACATCCATCTGGTGAGTTCGCAACCATCCTCAGTTTTGTTTAGCCTTTAATAAAAAGGGCCCTATGAGGCGGTGCCTGCTGATACTGCTGATATCATCCAGATGATCTCAGATGATAAAGGTGGGAGGTTCATATATTTTCAGCAATGAGGAACATTACCCATAGGATCCATGTATGCTATTTGTGGTAACATTTACCATCAATATACCCCCAATGTTAGCATATATATATATATACCATACATGGATCCTATGGGTTATATGATGGTGGAACCTCCCACCTTTATCATCTGAGACTATGCAAATTCGGGAAAATATCATGGAACAGCATAGTCTCAGATGTGATATACATATTATATGTTCCCGAATTTCCAGAGTCTCAGTCTCCTGTAATATGGAACATCACCATTTTCGGGAAATCAACAATCAGACATGTTCCACAACCAGCTCGAAACCATCACTGTCAACACTATAAAGATAAATCCATGGATTCGTTTATATGGCTTATAAACTTCAGCTGGTTAGTACAGGACGGGGCCCCCAGTCGATAGCATTCAGTTGCCTGAAAAAAGTGGTGAAATTCTATGGTTTATGGTAGATATAACGAACTAGTTAATGGTGGTTATAATGGTTTATAAACCAACTTATAACTGGGGGGGCCCATCCTGTACGTTCCTCCCTTTGGATTGAATAACCTTAATCCGTAAAGCGATAGAAACTTACCCTTGCCCTTGCCCGGGGAACTTGCCCGGTTGATTGATCCAGTAGATGCACTAACAAATCATGCTGCTGGACAATCTAGTTTTTGATGGTTGAAGAGCAGTCATAATTTCCAGAACCCGCAACTGGCCATTAACAAACATAACCAGCCTGTTGTAAACGGTAACAACCATAAATTACCATACCATTAAGATCCATTAAGAATTAAACATCCATTTCCACCCAAAAAAACCCTTGCCAAACATACAAGCTGCCAATGCTCAAACAACACCAACCCTTCCCCAGTTGATGAACCAAGTAGATATCCTATGGTTGACTTCCCGTCCTCCAATCATCTCCATGGTTTGCTGGAAACTCCCCCAAAACTGTGAGGATTTTCCAAGCGAACTACACCTCGGCTAGGATTTTCGTGGGATTTTCCAGGACAAGGCTCTTGTAATGCATATCCAAAGGATCGTCATGGGACACTTCATAAATAAGCACCTGGGCAAGCACAATACACCACGGCGAATACACAAAAGGACAACAAAAGCTATGCCAAGATCGCCTCTTTTGGATATGATTATATGGTTACAATATACATATAATATCCCAACATGATATAGAACAAACATTAACATATACATATATATATATATATACATACATACATATACATGTACATGTACATTTACATGTACATATTACATGTACACATATATATATATTCCACATACATCGTGATTTCTAAACATACTGTAATATGATATCATGCTATGTTTCCGTGTAGCATTGAAACCATGTATGCAGGTATATCTCATGGCATGTTTTATTTTGCGATTCCTAGTAACTGGCCTGAAATGCGCTTCCGAATGGCTGGTTTCGACACTTTCCGGATATATAGGGAAATTGATCCCAGGTGGAGGAAGGGATGGAACAAAAAGAAATACATCTTGAAATCAAACGACCAGCTGTTTTTTTTCCTGCTGGCTTCTGCCTATTTACCTAGCTTTGTGGTGACGGTATCTTATTGCTTCTGCAGGCTACCCCAAACTATGAAACCAGTTTCCTAACATCATTCATACCATTTCTTTTCATTTCGTACTTTATTGGGCTTGCAACATGAACTTCAGAAAACGTACCCGCTACTTGTCCACGTGAGCAATTAAAAAAACAACCCTATCCCATCTAAGTATACTGGTTGGTTAGTAAATATTCCATGCCTTGTGTCATAATCCCACCAAACCAGCTACCCCCGGCAAATTCACCCATCATCAGAGGTATTTTGCTCATGGCTCAACTACCAGCTACCCTCTGGTAATTTAACGTAGCTAATGAAAATGGCCATTGAGTTCGTTATGAAAACTGGTGATTTTCCATAAATCATCCATTTATAGTAGGATTTTCTATTATAAACAATCCATTTTTGGGGTACCCCGTTCCATTATTTAATGGGATTTTCCATTGGAAACGTTTACCAGCCGGCTATCTTTTACCTCCAGGCCCAAAGGCACCTTGTCTGGAAGTTGAACTGCCAAGCGGTCGCGGTATACCGCGATCTTCTTGACATAGTCCTTCCAAACCCATGCGATGATCCCACGTGGTATGTGAGCAATTGATCAGCAAAAGTGAAAGTCAACTGTCATTCCAGTACTGGTTGGCCAATAGATGCTAAGAACGGGATTCCCCTATTGGATTACACAAATCGCCAATATGTTGGGTAGTATAATCCCCTATAACCAGCAAATGTGAAAGTCAATAGGGTTCATCATCCATGACAACATTTTCCAACATTTTCTGGCTGAAGATAATGGAAAGATCATGGGAATATAATAGGGAAAATCTACTGGGATATATTTGGTGGAAATATACTTTCTGGCGATGATGGGGGTCCCAGATAGGATCCCGGGTCAATAACCACAGCATGACCCCAGTTATGTATGTGTTTTTTTTTATGGGTTTTATACAGGGTTTATAAACCACGGATCCTAACTGAATAAATGTGCCATTGTTAAGTGAGATTGTTTTTTTGGATCTAAATGAGAGTAAATATAAAGATATATAAAGGGGATACACTATGATACAATGGTAATATATGACGGTTTAACAAGACTTAATATATGTGCCATGGTCAAGTTACATGGAAATTATGTGGGTTATGGTCATCCCACCATCATCTGGTTGGTGGTATACCAACCCCTCTGAAAAATATGAGTTCGTCACTTGGGATGATTATTCCCATATATATATATATATTATGGAAAAATAAAATTCATGTTCCAAACCACCAACCAGATGACAAATTTAGTGTGAAACATATTAGTCAATGGGAAGGATTATCCCATATATTATGGAACAATAAAAAATATTTGAAACCACCAACCAGATGTGTTTCCCATATGTTCCTATGATTTTCCCATGGTTTTCCCAGGTGGTTAGTGCGTGAAAAGGACCAACAAATCTGGAGAATGTATGTTTTTTGCCAGCCCAAATCGGATTTTGTCCACCCAAACTGGGGATTGCTATGTAAATGAAACAGGCCTATCATTCTACCTACGACTGGTTTGATTTCAGGGATGTTTTTTTCTATACTGGAAACAATGAGGTTTCAAATATTGTTCTGTCAATTTTCCTGTCAGCCAAATTTTAGAACCATCCATGTAATTGTGGTGTGTATATATAATATTTGCCCACACTGACCCCCGAAACAACCACACCAAATTTATGACATGGATAGAATGGAACCGCTTCTGCCACGGACCAAGGGTAACACAGTGACCACCATGATCATCACGTTTTTGCAGCGAATCCCTATTCTCGCAGACTTTTTTTTCTTCGGAGCACATCCGCACCGTTTGCCCCATAGTTATACTGGTATAATCTACAGTATGATGTCCTGTAGATTTTCCATTCAACTCAGCAATATTAAGCTGGTTGGTGGTATACCTACCCCTCTTAAAAATATAAAAATATGAAAGTCAGTTGGGATTATCATTCCCAATAGTGGAAAAATAAAAGCCATGTTCCAAACCACTAACCAGATTAAGTCTCACTGCTCACCAGGTCGAATGTAGGGCTTCCATCTTTGTTTGTTTAAACCCCGCACCCTCCTGACTACCATGTGTAGTGATAAAGGTACCCTCTGGTAAACATACAAAAAACTATTGAACATGGCCCATTTAGTTCGTGGATTTACCCATTAAACATGGTGATTTTCTAGAGTTATGTTAGTTTACCAGAGGGTAACAGAAGAACACCCTCTGCTATAGAAGGTGAGGGTCATGTACTATGTATGTGTCTACTTGCGGTTGCAGTCGGGATTTTCAATGGGTACAACTATGGTGATAGCCTCCATAAATTGGGAGAATCACAGCTATAACTGAACTATTTTTACATATCCGGTAATAAGAGGAACTGAACTGCACACCCAAGTCAAGAAGATACTGGACTCATTCAATATCAAATCCCATCACTGATCTAGGCCAATACTGTTGCTACAAGGTGGTACCCCCAATTATAAGTTGGTTTATAATCCATCGTAACTAATTTGTCATATCGTCCATAAACTTAACAGTTGTTGGAGATATAAACCAACTTGGCGGTTCCGAACTGGGGAACCACCTTAGAGATACGCACATATTCCATATTATTCATGAAATTCCCATCTATTCCCATTAATACTTCCATTGTAATCCCTACTAAATCACCATCTTGGCTGCTTCATATTTGAAACCTCCCTCGTTTTTTTCGGAGATTCCGCATCTTTTCCGCATGATGCCACCATCATTTGGGGGCTCACGTTAAGGGGACGCAAGACCTATGAGACCAACATGGAGGTTTCCGTTTTGTCATGGGACCCCCAAATCATGTCATGGACCGTGAGCTTTCAGCGTGCCCACAAAGCTGCTACTGCGTTCTTTCACCGACACAATTTGCTACTGCTTTCAGCGTTGCGAGCCTTGCCGGTCTCGCTTCATACGGAGATTCTTCGGTCATCACGCATCGCATGCTCCAATTTTTGCAATGTCTTTTGATAGTCGGTGATTGGCTGCAGCGGGTCATGGCCGCAGCGAGCACGACATCCATGTGAGCTGTGAAGAGTTTCATTTCTGCCGCTGTATGGTCTGCCACCGTGATTTCTGTAGCATAGCAGTGCCTACGCTCAGCATTGTGCTCGCACTGTTTCTTGAAGCACTGCTTGCAGCCATCGGAATGCCAGCTATTTTCAACCTAGACTTGGGGCCCCTATTTTAAGAAAGCAACATATTAGCATCGGAAATGGTTTATAAACCCATATATTCCATATATATATATAACTGGTGAGATGGTGAGATGTTCATTAATCCAGTTTACTGGCATATCCCAGGGTTGTTAGCCAGGTATGGTGGGGCCGCAGCCCCATGCGGCCCACAGACATCTCTCCTTACATCTGATTCGAACCTTTTGTTCCTCAGTGCGGCGTGCTGATCATGGAAACCCGTGGGATACTGAGCCCGAGCGTTCACCTGGGTTCATGTTCGACCCCAAACTAGGATTTGAATCTTTAGTTGCTAGTCATGTTGTTCATACATATATACAGTATGTATGTATGTATGTATATATATATATCATATCCCCAAACATAGATGCAGTTATCTGTACAACCATCAAAAGTGAAAAACTGGTCTGACGGGACCCAGTAGTAATATGAGTAGCTGGAAGACACCAATCACAAGCTGGCCAATTTGTTGGGAGGAAACATGCCATCAACCCCTTGAGAAGATGATCAGCTAGCCATGTGCGGGTCCATTTCTACCAGATTTGTTGGCCCTTGGCCATCTGTTTTGGTATGTTCCCTTTGATACACCCAATGGCACAAGATTCAAGCACTACTCAGTACCCTTAGGCTGCCATACAGAATCAGCAGGAGTGCAAGTAGTGGTAGGATTCACCCACTTTTCGCAAGTGCGTCCTTTCACCAATCGTGGATCGGAAGTTCTTAATCACTACCCTCCGGTAATTTAACATAGCTATTGAAAATTGCCATAGAAATGGTGAGTTTTCCCATGAAAAATGGTGGATCTTTCCAGTTCGTTATGTAAACGTTCAGAGGGTTTTCATCTGTTCACCCTGCTTCGAAAAGTCCCTGATTTGACCGAAAAATCCTACGTTTCTTGCCAGGATCAAACACCGCAGGTCACGCAACGAAAAAAACACGCGCCATCCAAGGAGTCGGAGGATACAACATGATACAACCACTGGGGGCCGTGAAATGTTGGTTGCTTTGGTAAAAAAAAATCATCCGACTGTATATATATATATATAATATATATATATCTATCTATCACAACCCCCATTCATCTTAGTAATAAGATCTGGGCAAATTATAATATGTTATAATATTTCACTAACCTGAATAGTTCGGCCATTTGCGGATGATTCCCCTTATTAACCATGATTATAGTGAGGGAGAAAAGTGAGGTCGTTATAATTTAGCCAGATAAGATGTAATAAGTTTTAAACCAACAAAACCGCCCTTTAGGGGGACCCATGGCAAGGGTAATCATCCCCAAGATATCATCATCATTATGTTTCCTGACTGAATTGTGCTTTGAAAAGGTTATACATCTCACAAAAAATCCATCTATATCCCATGAATTATTCCCTGTTATATCCCCATGAAATATCACCATGACATATCCGCAGCATTGTTGTTGTTTGAGGTTGTTTTTCACCGTGGTTTTGACTACGTAATGGTTGGAGAAGAAACAGTAACAATCAGCATAGTGTTGTTTATAATCTTATACATCCCATCATATTGCATTCTAGTAAATCACATTCGTTTTCTGTATCCCCAATTAGATTCAAAACCGTATCTTGGGGCCCCACACCGTAGGTACCCTCTGGCAAACTAACAGTTTGCTATTGAAAATGGCCATATTTAATGGAAAATTCCAGTATTTCTGTGGCAATGTTCAATAGCTTTTTGTATGTTTATCCAAGATCTTATAATCTTTATCCAGTATTATTTTCATCTTAGTATTCTCAATTGCAATTTTCAATAGCCAGGGTAATCCATTGTGAACATCCATATCCAAGGCTCAGTGACCAGGTGCTGAATAATCACCTCAGCTGCTGATGGGCGGAACATCTGACATGGGCTGAAAGAAACATGGGCTGTTTAAAGAAACATGGGAAACTATGGGAAAATCATGGGAAAATGAGCTAATGATTGTTAATGTTGGTTAATATACTGTTAATATATGGTTAATATTAATGGTTATTATATGGCTAATGATCTTGAATAATATGGTTTATCAATGATTACTGGTTGGTGGTTTCAACCTACACCTCTGAAAAATGATGGAGTTAAAGTCAGTTGGGATGATGAAATTCTCAACTGAATGGAAACATAAAAAATGTTCCAAACCACCGTGGCACTGGAAAATGTGCAGTGATTTTCCCAAGGAATCACTTCCATTTAAAATCGATCTCCCTTCATCCGCAACAAATCAAATCAATCAAACAACCTGGATTTTTGCAAAGAAATATTGGAATGACAGTCAAGAAAAGAAGGGATTAAGGTGAATCAAACATATTTAAGCGAGATTGTGACATGTTTACCCTCTGGTAAACATACAAAAAGCTATTGAACATGGCCCATTCATAGTGAGTTTTCCCATGAGACATTGTGATGTTCCATAGTTTTTTGTTAGTTTACCAGAGGGTATATATATATATTACCCTCCAGTAAACTAACATAGACCCTGCCAGATAGGGGTTGGAAGATTAGTTTCCATTAAAAGTTGGTGATTTTCAGGGTCTATGTTTATTTACCAGAGGGTATCTATTAAGTATCTATTAACATCTATTTTCAATAGCTATTTCGACATAACCAGAGGATAGACTTCTCGGTTACATGTTCTCGAACTCCTGATAATCTGATGTTGCCGCCTCCTGACATCCGGAACCTAACGAAGGTTTATATCAATGGATTGGTTTAAGGGAAAACTTACAGGAAACCATGGTTTTTACCATGAAATATGGGGTTTTCCTATAAATTTTCCCCTAAACCAATCCATTGATTATAGCTGGGAAAATCAGAAAACATGTAGGAATTCTCATGGTTGATAATGGTAAATCATTCTTAATAGTGGTTACTAATCATAATAATTGTTATTACTAATCATTGATTATCCATTGTAATCCTGGTTGGTGGTTTTGACCCCTCTGAATAAAATGAACGTCAGTTGGGAAGGATTAATTATCCCATATATTATGGAAAAATAAAAGCCATGTTTGAAACCAGCAACCAGAGAAATAGTGGAATTTCCTATTTGTTACCAGAGGCAATTTCCTATTTACTCGGAAAATCTATGAATAGTAAATACATATATATATATATTATATATATGTCACTAAATATCCCATTCTCCAATGATTCATTGTCAGGAATCACGGAATCACGGAATCCCAATTTTTTTTTTACTGGGAAAATCTATGAATAGTAAAATTTCGTATTTGATTGATTAGTTACGAGAGATGTATGTCCCAAACAACATGTCCCAAGCGACGGATGTCCCATTGGGAAAGCATGTTTTACAAAAAAAATCAGCGAATCTAGGATAGTCATTTCCGCCAAACCAACATTCAATGGCCATTTCAGGAACCGATTGATGGGAGGTACCTACCATATATAAGGCCTATGTAAGGGGATATCCCCACAAAATATGGCCTTATATGGTACAGTACCTCCATTTTAGGATCCTGAAGTGGCCATTGAAACATAGCCACGTGACATCTGTCATGACGTCTCGATAGGCATAGCGGTCCTGTGATGTCATGGTAATGTTTTTTGGGCGAAGAAAAAGTCTAAGAAGTTGACACATACCCGGCCTGGTAAACATACAAAAAGCTATTGAAATGGCAATGTATAGCAGATTTCCCCATTAAACATGGTGATTTTCCATAGTTTTATGGGACAGTTTACCAGAGGGTACTTGGAAGTGTATCCCACTTAGTAAATGGGTCAAAAACCATCAGTTAGATTAATGGAATATCCCCTGGTATATATGGGATTATATGGGTTATTATGAAGCACTTACTAAGTGGGATGCACATCCAAGTATGATCCTACAGCAACAATACCACTAACATCTACTAACCATTTATGAACCATATATGGACCATATATGAGGCTCGTTGCTTTCTGGATCGGGCTGCTTGAAAAACCTCTGACCCAGAATTGGCTATGGCAAATGATAAGCTGGCTAAATCAAAAAAAATACTTTACTTCGTGTGATCCCCACCATGACATTTATACATTTTCTTACTGGCAAATCTTCTGGCATTCTATCTGGCATATCTTCTGGCACTCTATCTGACATATCTTCCGGCATTCAATCTGGCATTCTATCTGGCATATCTTCTGGCATATATTCTGACATATCTTCTGGCATTCTATCTGACATATCTTCTGGCATATATTCTGGCATATCTTCTGGCATATCTTCTGACATTCTTTCTGGCATATCTTCTGGCAGATCTATCTGGCATATCTTCTGGCATATTTTCTGGCATTCTATCTGGCAAATCTTCTGGCATTCTATCTGGCATTCTATCTGGCATTCTATCTGGCATATCTTCTGGCATATTATCTGGCATTC
>Ga0126342_10018616_pt1 | contig 11887 bp, 7 predicted proteins | sample Cyp1metagenome_FD_92528 | JGI IMG/M metagenome (GOLD analysis project Ga0126342, IMG submission 92528) | Coral microbial communities from Lord Howe Island, Old Settlement Bay, Australia - Cyphastrea 1 metagenome | ecosystem: Host-associated > Invertebrates > Cnidaria > Coral ... | reverse complement strand
TGATTTGTGGCTCCGGAGGGTCGAAAAGTAGGCTGGCTAAAGCGGCGGGTGCGGAGCCATCTGGCCAGATGAGAGATGAAAAAGTGCACGCCGTCGCGGCGCGAAGCACATTTCCGAGTCAAAATGTACAAAGCATACCGATCTCGGAGCACTTTTGGAAGTTGAGATGATGAAAAAGTGCACGTCATTGTGGCGCGAAGCACATTTCGAAGTCAAAATGATAAAAAGACCACATGCTCGGACCACTTTCGAAGGTTCAGATGTGGCTTTGCGTGGCAGGTGCAAGGGATTCCCCACCCTGCCAAAGTGAGCAGAATGTGAGGATTTTCTAGCATGTCCAAAAACGATGGCAGGCCTGGGACATTTCAAGAGGATTTGCAAAGATGCATTTCGCGTGGCAGGCGCAGTACAAGAGACATGTTCATCATAGATGTTAGGAGGTCAGGATGCTAATTTCCTGAGAGGGATTACATTTTGGAGCATTCTTTAGGTTTGCTAAAGTGATTTTGCGTGACAAGTGCAGCACTTCGTATGACCTGGCATCACTTTTTCGTGGCAGGGGGAGTACTTGAAACAGATGGAATGGAAAAATCGCAAAACGTATTGGTACGAGGCCGTCAGCTCTGCACTCAACTTTCCAGTTGTGAAGGAGGTCTCGCAGAATTGTTTCGTTTTTGGTGTTGCTAATTCGAAAATTGAGGACGTCTCCCAGAATTCTTTCGTTTTTGGCGTTGTCAAGTTCAAAAATTGGGGAAGTCTCGCAAAATTGATTTGTTTTCAACCTTGCAAAAAGACAGATAGATAGAGAGCTAGACAATTACAACTGCAACTACAACTACAACCACGCAACACTACCACTACCACTACAAATGCAAAAACAAATGTAATACGCTACAGTACACTAATTACACTACACTACGTTAATTACACTACACTACACTAATTACAACACAGTAGGCTACAACTACAACTACAACACAACCAGAAGTTCAACTACACTTTTCAACTACACTTTTCAATTACACTACAACTACAACCTTAACAACTACAGCTACAAGTACATCTACACTCAACTACAGCAACTGCAACAACTACAACAACTACAACTACAACAACTACAACTACAACTACAACAACTACAACTACAACAACAACAACAACTACTACAACTACAACTACATTTACAACTACAACTACAACAACTACACTACAACTGCAACTGCAACCGCAACTGCAAATGCAACTACAACTGCAGCTACAACTACAACTACAACTCCAACTTCAACTACATTACAACTACACTACAACTACATTACAACTACAACCACAACTTCCACTACACTACTCTACACTAGACTTCAACTACAACTACAGCTACAGCTGCAACTACAACTACCACTACACTACAGCTACAACTACCGCCACAACTACAGCTACAATTGCATTGCACTTTGCTGCACCACGCTACATCCTGCAGTTAACGGGTGAGGTGACCACTGCAAACACTCCAAAAATCACAACCACCTATCGGTCCATCAATGGATTCTCTCTGCGGTTGCATCACAACAGCTCACCTCTGGTGAGGTCATGGGATTCAATGTGGGATCGCATGTAAAAAACGGGAGATCAATAGCTATATCCCATGAATATTTCATATGAAGAATGGAGACAAACGCTACCTTAGTATGCATTTGATATATTAGGGAAATCGATTTATGGGATACTCATCGGGTGCAATGTTGTATGTTTATATTTAGATATATTTATTTATATTTTCATATATATATATATATGTTTATATATATATATATATATTCAACCCTGATATGCCCAATGGAATTGTGACGACCTCACTGGACTGATGGTAACGGGAATCATGGCCTTTTTTGGAGGAACTCGCACGGTTCGCTTCAGGTTAAGAATTATAGCGAATAGGTTTTATAGGGTATACCATTCATAGGTGAATAGTTTTCTATGGATAGTTGTATTCTGATCTATCCAGATTGATGTGTGGAAGGAGTGCTCAAATGAGGGATTAGTTGAGGCCAAGAAGCAGCAATCCGTGGGGTGTCTGACTGCCACATCACTAGAGCAATTTAGACTTTAGATGAAATCAACAGAAATGGGAAGATACCCTCCGGTGTCATCAAACGTAGCTGGCTGGAAACATCTCCATTTATAGATGATGTTTGGTTACCGGTTACCACAGGATATCCAACAAACACTAGAAATCTCCGACCACCCAAGAGGATCACTGTTGATTTCAGTCTGAACAGACTCTATAACAAATGTATCAGTTCGATCACTGAGCATATATCAGTCCCAGCACAGCTCAAAACTGTTTAGGTGACCTTGGTGGGGGGTGCTTCCCATGAGGTTTTCCATGGGAAACACCCAACCATTTTTATCAGTTTGGTGGTTTCATTGGTTTTGTATTTTATTTCATTCCCACTGTGCCATTATCCGATGATTTCATCATCCCATAACTAAGCCATTATACCATATTGTAACAACACATTATATACTCACGATTTACTCACACATAAAATTCACGTATAAACTCACACATTTTCCCATTGGTATCAACCTTTCTCGCTCCTGGCTCGTTGTCCTGCCTAGCCATCGTGCAGCGTCGTTGAGGCTGCACATCTCCAATGCCATCAGTCTGATGACCGCCGCTTCGCTTTGACAAACGCGTTTGTTCTGCGGGAGGAGAAGGAAACTGTGAGGTCCGAGAAAAGGCCATTGCCTAACAACAGCCAATGGTATTGTAACCATGGGGGTTCAGACTTTTCACCAACAAGGTTTATGGTTGCCAGCGACCATCATTGGGATATATGGATGAATATGTTTCAGTTATAAGCAAGGCGAACTAAGGCGAACAACTACTCGGACGGGTTTGCAGAACGATACTGAATCAAACCGTTTGTACCCATGTTTTTCATGACCCAAGGTCAAAGGACGAAGTGCCAGAAATCATCCCAGTAGCCTAAGGATCTGCGGGGAGTTTTAGATCATCATCAACTATAATTTTCGTATATTGAAACTGATTATCATGGTTGGGGTCATCACTAATTAAAAACTAAAGTCGGGGAAATATTTTTTGGGGGGCTTACCGCATTATAAATTCAACTGGAATGACATCAATCAAATGCGCACTTTGCATAGCACACTAGTGTAATGCGGTTAAAACAATACTTACCATCCCCCAAATCACCATTTTTATAGGTGGTATAAACCATTCCCAGATGGGTGGTTTATGGCATTGTTTTACTCACATTGCATGAACTCACTCAGTTTTGCAACAATGACAGTTTTCATGTGGCCTCTGGAGTCAAAACCCCCTTGGATACCGAAGTCTTCGAATTCGGCCGAAGCGGCAGCGGCCGCTATTTTTTGTGCATCCTCCAGCGACAAGATTGTAATACTTTCACTATAATGAGCTACGCAGTCCGCAGAAAAACATTGGAAATTTCACAGTTTTGCAGTATTGAAGCATGTTGAAACCCCTGTTGGTTGATGAAAATAGGAGATTATAGTATGTGGATGTCAGAATCATTGTCATTAAGGGAATCCCATTCTCAACCAAGCAATATAAAAGGATTTGGATCTTAACTGATTTGTATATGACTTGGGTTTCTAAGCCAAATCAGTTTGTTTGAATATAATGTACTCTTAGATACATTTGCTCGTTCATCATCATCATCATCATCATCACCATCACCATCACCATCACCAGCATCACCGTCATCACCGTCATCATCATCATCATCATCGTCATCATCATCGTTATCCCTACTAAAATGGCAATCAATTGCATCGAATATCCCATGTTCAGAGCCATTTCTTTGCGGTCAGGGATTCCAATTCTTCGAGCCGTGTCCAGGGGGAAACCCATGGACGGGTCTCTGGCCACCCCACCAGGCCTCAACTGATGTCGAAGGATAACATCAGAAAGTATGATCATGCACCAGAAAATATAGAAACATTGGCAGAATTTACGCCAGAATATGTGCCGGCATATTTGTCAAATTATTTGTCGGGATATTATTCAGAACTCATGTGGACCACTGGATTTAGTGATGATGCTGAAACGCTTCATGAGCCAAGCATAGGAAAGCATTTCCCGGAAATGATCTTGGCTGGTGAGTCGGTATCTTTCTTGTAGCTGACAACCCAAGTCTTCAAGGCCATGGGACAGAGTGAACCACATACATCTGACTGGAGAAAACCACGTCTCGACGCACTGGCCAACAACAACTACAATTTTGCACAGGAAGCCGCACATGTGCATGTATGATGTTGCAGAATTCTAATGGTCCCATCCTGCGAGTTTCCAAATCGCAGCTAGTGAATGATGCAAACAACCTGGCCATCTCCAAGTAGCAAAGAGACGGAGGGCCCTGGGCAGCAACTTTCCGTTTCGGCATGAGATTTTGCGACACGAGAGGAACTTAGGCACAAACAACTTCAAAAAAAAGCACCAAACCTGTAACTATGTTTCTTGGAAGGTTTCCTCAAGGTTGCGGGCAAACTTTGCTGCCACAAGCGGATTGAGATGGGTAGAGATTCCGAGAAGACAGTGTCTGGGGTTGATATCAGATCACGCCCCAACCACTGGCGCAGAGTCTATGGCAATGAGTAGCAAACGACACCAGCGCTTCGCACGACCAAAGACTTTGTCAGAGCATTGGCCATGTTTCCCAATATGTTAGGTCCTACAAGTTTATAGGACACGGCGCGCTGAGAAAAACACATTCTTACCTTGTTGTGTTGTCAGTTGCTCTTGAACCCCAGGTCCTTGTGGTAGTCATCATTGATGCCCTAATACTGGTGAGTGACAGAGGCTTGGCGCTTGATTGCCATGATTCCTCATCCGGATCGTTGTGGGTATGGGGAGCATGTTTTGCACTTTGCCCAGACGTCTTTAGAGGTTTGAAGGCAAACCTTTCACAAGAAACGCATGAACAATCCGTTCTAGTTGGATAGAAAGTCGCACACGCATGCGAGAGTTGGTTTCAGCACTCATGTTTTTTTTCACGGAGTCAATCAACCACTGTTAGCCCGACAACTTATGTGGAAAAAACGTCTCAAAAGTGGGGTTCTAGCAAACCGCGACAGTCCCTTACCAGGAATGTAGAGGTGGGGGTGTGAAGTGAGCTTATTCGAACTGGTGATGGTGTGAAGTGGACATGTTGCAAAGTGGTGATGATGTGAAATGGACATGTTGCGAAGTGGTGATTGCAGAGAAAATATGATGTGAAATAGTGATATGGTGTGAGGTGGTGATGTAATGATGTCAGGGGATGATGATGTGATGTGTTGTAGTTGAACTGTTGGTCTGTTTAACTATTGAACTGTTGAATTGTTGTTGTTGTTGTTGTTGTTGTTGTGAAATGACGATGATCTGAGTGATGATGTGAAGTGTTGGTCATTCCGGTCACCCGCAACTCCGTATTCCTCGGCAAACATGTCCTTTGAAACTAGTTGTTAAATCTACTGGTTGCATTGGCGCGAGCAAACGGCAAATGGTTCAATGCGTTGTTGGAAATTTCATTGAAACTTGTTTGTTGTATATACATATATATAACTAAATATATGTGTGTGATATATGGTATATTTCAATAAATGATATATCATTCAATACCGTCAGGTCTCCAAAATATCGCAAAAAATTGTGTTTACCATGTTATACGTCAAATGATTTCCAATTTGTGTGTTTTGGCGCCCCTTGCCCACATACAGAAAAACACAGGGGAACTTGGTTCCGAAATTTCAATGCCAATGTATTAAATGTGATGCACCGATGATATGACATTTTTTTCGTTCGATGGGTGGGATGTTTTTCATGAAACATTCAATTTTTGTTTCACAAAACTTAACGCATTCATTTTTCAACCGTGTTCAAACTGTTCACTATCTGAAGAATTGAAATTTGGTTTTGGTCACTTGTCCTACTGAAAACGTATTTCTTCAGCTACAGGATGTTGTTTAAAATAAATGATTTCGGTGTGACAGGTTTCACGTGTGACAGGTTTCACGTGCCAAAGTTTCGTGGGGAACAAGGAGGCACGATTCACGGGCCTGTTGTTTGTCAAATGTCTAACTATTTGTTGGTCGACGTGCTAGAATAGATGGTTGTTTGGTGGTTTCAAGCATTGTTTTTTCATAACGACGAATATTGAAAAACGAAAAACAATATCTCTGGTTCATGGATTCATGACAGGTAGATGCCAAAAATCCAGAACATCAGGGTATACAAGTTCACATCATGAGTAGTTGGGTGTGTACCATACACATTTGTTGTCATGTTTTCCGCTCCCAGCAGTTATATAATTTTAATTTGAGGGATTTTGAAACCCTAGTGTTTTGAGATGAACACATTGAATCATGCAAATCAACAAATTTGTGGTCAGACACTTCAAAATTTAAGTCGTGTCTAGGAGAGGCTAGGCTACGTTTAGTATTGTTGTCACCCTTTCAATAATGATTCGATTTTTTTCAATTCATTGTTTCCCAAAATTGGTTGAAAATACAAATTACATTATATTAAAAAAAAAATATTTGGGATCAAACAAAAATCAACTGTAGGTTTCCTGTCCATATTTATCATTATTTTTCTATGTAGATGTTTTTCTTCATTCGGTCCATTGATTATTTTGTGTTTTTGGTGCCCTCATGTTGCGGGGCCAGGGCAAACGCGATGCAGTGGATCTCTGGTACAAGTCGCCCGCCAAAGATCGGTGGGACAGGACTTGTTGACGGTAATCGAACATAGATGTGATATAGATGGCCTATTTTTGTTGTAGACAATTTACCTACTGTAAAATGGTGATTTTCCAGTTATCTTGCCAGAGGATATGCTAAGGTTACCTATTCAATCCGATTCCTACATTTTTGGGCCCCCTATTTGTGTGTTAGTTCCATTCATCAAGTGTAGATACGCCCAACCTAAATCCTAGTTGTCGTTGTCATGTCATCCATGTACCAATCTGTGGGTCCCAACATTGTAGGCGAAAAAAAATCGTCGTGTCTCAAGCTGTCACGCCGCGAAACCCGTGATTAAATGATATCAAATGGAGGTTTCCAAAATGATGGGGGTACCCCCAAATCATCATCAATCATCCCAAATCATCATAAATCAGCCCAAATCATCATCAATCATCCCATGTTACAGGGATTTTGTATTCTAAACCATCCAGCTATTGGGTACCCACCATTTTAAGAAAGCCCCGGGCCCGCAACTCATGGCTTGATCTATAGGGCTACCGGAGTTGATTTACCCGACCTGAAACATGGGTTTTTCCATGTTTTTTTGTATGTTTAAAAAGAGGCTACCTTTTATTGTTGGAAACACATCTGGTATATTACTGTGATTTTTTTCTAGAGGTAAGAGATGGTCACTCCAAAAGGTGCGAAGCGGAGTTGAAATGTCTGCCTCCCAAACATATACCATGGAATTATAGGTGACTTTTGACCATAGAGCTTGTAAAGAGAAACATGGAATATTGGAGCTCCCAGAATGCGCTGGAGTGCTAGTTTTTGGAGTCATCGAGGCATCCACATGCTAAAGTGATGCCCAAATCCACCATTTTTTTAAAATCAGCCGGTGATCAAACATGGCTGGAAATTCCTGAGCTCAATTGTTATGTGGGAAAATCATCTATACATGGTGGATTTTCCATTGTCGTGTTTGATTACTAGAAGATATATGTCCCATCAAAATGAGGGTAATTTCCCTTTCATATTTCCTATATCATATATATATATATAAACTTATATATATATATATATTACCAATATTCTCGAATTATATCCAGTTACGTTTGTTGGTTTATGCTCACCCAGTAACTATATAGTTTAATATACGTACCATAACTAATCGTTTCTCGAGTCATTTCTACCAACTCAGCGATCTGCGGGTCCTCGTTTTCAGCAATAGCTATATGGAGGTTTCGTAAAACAGGGGTACCCCAAATGGATGATTTACCATGGAAATTCCTATTTTAGGAAAACTCCATATAAATAGATACAATTTAATATATATATATATATAATATGGGCAAATTATAACGACCTCACTGTTCTCCCGAACCCTGGAATCATGGTTTTGATAGGGAAATCATCCCCAAATGGCCCAACAATTCAGGTTAGTGATTTCTTAATATATTTTCCCATATCCATATATTAGCATACATATATATATATATGTATTATATGTATTATATGTATTATATGTCATATCTCCATGATCCAGGGTCGATCTGGGCATCGCGGCATTCTGCGTTTTGGTGCGTCTTTGGACCCTTCGCAGCCTGAGCCCATTGATACAGGACATGTTTTGTTGGCGGCTACTGTGGATTTAATGTTGTTTACCCTCTGGTAAATTAACAGACCCTGAAAATAACAATTTTCTGAAACTAATCTTCAAAACCCCGATGACTGCCAGGTTCTATGTTAATTTACTGGAGGGTAAACAACATTATGGTTCCATTGGGTCATTTCACTAGGTGATTTCAATCGTGATTCACTAATTCTTGTGTGACACGTTGGACACGTTGGACTTATTGTTTTGTTTGATCATCATTATACATTCTTAGTATTGTATATTGTAATTACTGTATCTAGTATATTGTATTATGATTGTTTATCTCACTAGATTGACAGTTGTTACTGTAACTGTTCTTACTTTCTAGTGTCATTAAGAAATATTATCAGCGAAGCGATATTCGGATGGACCAACACCATAGATCAATCGTTGTGTTCTTTCGGATATGAATCCCATTTTCCTAATATGATACACACCCATCGTATGATTTGTACGGTCCCAGTGAGATGTATATAAGAAAAACACGGTTTTTGGCAGGTGTTTAATATGAATGGGGGAAGGAAGTGCATTTACATGTCTCTTTTGTTTACTCATCATAAGCGGGTGGTATAAAACGCACAGCAAATAGGAACATACGAAATGTAAGTTAGAACATACACCTGGGTATAAGCCCTGGGTTGTTTGTTGGGCTGATAGTATTCAGCACTAAATCAGGGAGCAGATTACACCAGCAAAACAACAATCTAGGGTTTTCCAAAAAATCAGATTTATACATCACTATATGATATACACTGATATGATCTGAATACGGATATCTTGTACTTGTTATATATGTCAATATGCACGTACATTATATAAATATCAGACTTCACACAATCTCAAGTTGCGTATCGTGGGTATTGCTGCAAATCCTTGACTTGCAGCCCATGTTGGCGAAGAAAATCCCAAAACTGTCGATCACTCATGCATTTTGCAACTGTCCTGATGGTTCCATATCATGATTGATTTCATCTATTTCATCTACCCTCTGGTAAACTAACATAGCTATGGAAGCCATGGCCCATAGAAATAGATGGTTTACCTATTAAACATTGTGATTTTCTAGTTCGCTATGTTAAATTACCGGAGGGTATATCCGACTATATCCTCCATCATCCTCCATCGATATGCACTGAAGACCTCCCAGGAGATGAACAATCCACCTATGCTGGAGATGCAAGATGATCCTGTTCAAGGCAGAACAGAAACAGAGGCTGTAGGTATCAGCGGAATATCATATCATATAATTATATTATAATGTAATATAATATAATTTAACATAATATAATATAATATAATATAATATGATATGATAATATGCAATGGTACCAACATATATATATATATGCAATGTGTATTTACATGGAGTGGTGTTTTTTTGCCCCTACCAAAAGAAACGGGATGGTTGTTCTTCTCATGGATTGCATTTAGACAGATGCTATGTGAAGACGCGTGACTTAGCATTTGTTAGGAATTCCCAATGGAACTAAATAGCCGATTGGTGGACCATGGTAAATACGGTCCCTTTGACGGGACATCTGCACACCGGCGTGTTCACAGAACAGATCAAATGGGAATGGTGCTCAAACCTGGTGGCCTTGTGAACATCCCAAAGAATGAACATGATGATCGACCTATGGTTTTAGCCCACTCACATACCATGTAGGTTCTAAGAGATGTTAGATGTTGGTCTTCCGTTCTAGCATCCAGTCCCCACTTGAGTGGTCCGTCCGTGAATGCTATTTTTTGGAGAGATTGCCTGCATGTGCATCTCAATTAGTATGTGGATGTAATACTGTAAGTGGTTCATTATTTATAATATATATAATTATAATTACACATGTGTATATATATATAATTACACATATGTGTATATATATATATATATTATATAATTACATATATATATATACATATGTTATATATATATATTGAGTATTATAGCCCATAGCTACTTGGGAGAGTCCATATATCACCGGCTTTGCTATGCTTGTTTTCTCCGCTGATTCCTGTGATCTCGCCAGCACTGCGTGCTCTGCTGGCCTACTACCTGAACACCGGGTCAAGGGCCATCATGAGGCCAGATCTTGAGATCTTTCGGTTTGGTGGATGTGAGACACTGACGACTAGTCATCAGTCCATACAACATTGGTGACTGGTTGGTGGTTTGGAACATGACTGGATTATGACTTTCCATTCAGCTGGGAATGTCAGCATCCCGACTGACGAACTCATATTTTTCAGAGGGGTTGAAACCACCAACCAGGTGAAAATGTTGATGATATATATATATATGACCTTTGACAGACTCCACCATACAACCTCCCGCATCATAAATAGTAGGAAGGCCATGAAATGATGGAACATGTTGGGGAACACCCAAGAGAGAGAGAAGGATAGACAACACATAGTGTTGAGCATTGGCAGGTTCAATTACTGTAAGTTCCAAGCTAGAAATCTTGAGCTTGAATACAAGGTGTTTTTTTTGTCAGCTGCTTTTGTTTGGTACAAGACGATATTGCAAGAATTCTCCAGTACCCAGTTTTTTCTTGTCGGTATCCTTGTAGATTAAATTTCCAATAAAGTATATATATATACACAATTGTTTTGTCACAACCCCCCTTGCTCTTATGGTTGACAAAAATTTTCCCGGACACTTCATCTTAGTGAAAATATAACCTATGGTACTTCAACAATCTTCAACATAGCCAGGCAAAATCGCCATTTTTAAATATGTAAAACATCTATAAATGGGCAATTGTGCATAACAATTTGTCCAGGAGGATGCAAGTGGGACTTGACCATGTTAATCTCAAACAATGGAAGCGTAAGACCCAAACAATCTAGATGATGATGATGATGATGATGATGATCATCATCATCATCATCATCATCTGGTTGGTGGTTTGGAACATGACTTTTATTTTCCATTTCATATATGGGTTGTCATCCTTCCCATTGACGAAGTCATATTTTTCAAGATGGTGAAGCCATCATCACTTTTCAGTGATTTACAGCTGATCCCCCCACCCCTTCCGTTGCACTGCGCAGGGTGGACGAGATCACCGAGTCGTTGATCTACGCGCTGAGCAATTGGACGGTGCTCTTCAATCTGCCGCCTGGCGTGGCATCGGTGGCTGACGGCCAGTGGTGAACAAGGGCCACAGTGAAAGCATGTGATATGGCGAAAGCAGTGATACATGGTATTTCCCCACCTGCCAGGTGAGGGTTGTTAGATTTTATCAGAGCTGTTGTCCTCCTCCTCGTCCTCCTCCTCCTCCGCCTCCGCCTCCTCCTCCTCCTCCGCCTCCTCCTCCAGTTTCTCCCGTGTGCACTGCTGGACCTCAACCTGGGACGTTCCCAGCTCAGTGTGCACCGCTGGACCTCAACCTGGGACCTTCCCAGCTCAGTGTACACCGCTGGACCTCAACCTGGGACCTGCCCAGCTCAGTGTGCACCGCTGGACCTCAACGGCCAGATAGAATGCCAGAAGATATGCCAGATAGAATGTCAGATAGA
>Ga0126342_10018615_pt1 | contig 11887 bp, 10 predicted proteins | sample Cyp1metagenome_FD_92528 | JGI IMG/M metagenome (GOLD analysis project Ga0126342, IMG submission 92528) | Coral microbial communities from Lord Howe Island, Old Settlement Bay, Australia - Cyphastrea 1 metagenome | ecosystem: Host-associated > Invertebrates > Cnidaria > Coral ... | reverse complement strand
TAATGTATATATAATGTATATATAATGTATATATAATGTATATATAATGTATATATAATGTATATATAATGTATATATAATGTATATATAATGTATATATAATGTATATATAATGTATATATGATGTATATACAGTATCACAAGCAAGAAATGTTGGCTCAAGTTCCCATAGACATCCAGCTCTAAAGACTGCCGGCCGTTTCTGAGGTCTTTGTCCTCCTTACCATATGCCTTGGTCTTTTTAAAGTACGGAGATGCCCTGTGCCCTTGGCAGAACTGAGGGCGGGTGGAGTTCTGTAGAGAGAAAACTGAGAAGTTGAAAGTTAAGAATGACATGCGGTGAACCAACCACAACAAATCTTCCAACCTTCAAAGTTGTGGTTCATAGTTCCAAGTTCTTTAAATTTAAGATTATGGTCGTAGTTGTGATGTGTTTCGCGCGTTTGGTAATCCACATAAGTCCCAGCATGACAGGATTTCTTGAATGTTGAGAGACAGTCAAATATCACATACGGTCAACTAACCCCTCTGTATCCCCCGTTTTAAGTTATATATAAACAAAGATACCTATCATAGCCAGATATCCATCTCAATTTTTGATGGTTAATTAAGACATTTTCTTTGCGCCTCTCAACCATTTGATGACTTTCAGAAGTCCAAGGCTGCGCAAAGCTTGGCGAAGTGACTCGGCTGATGCATTCCCTTGTTCAGACTGGGTGGGTGAACACTCACTTGTCCTGAATGTATAGATTATAATTATGTGATACCCGTGTATGTTAAATGGAATATATTTTTTCATAGTATAATATAATCTAATATACTATAGTATAATACAATATAATATTAATATAATTTATAATGATATATACTATAATATAATATACTACAATATAATATACATATATATATAATAAGATATAATGTAATAACATATTATTATATATATATATATTCAAAATGCAGCGCAATGGTCTGATGATATGTATAATACTACAGTTTGTACAGTTACACTGTAATATATATGCATATACACATATAGTTATACTCATATAAATGTAACTATATATAGTGTTTATACTTATATATATAGAGAGAATATGATTAATATACAACACAAAAATTATACATATTAATACGGTCAAACGTTGGTGTGACCATCTTATTGTCAGGTGCATTTCGTCAAGTGCCAAGTTACCATTTCGTCAAACTTACATTTGGGATGGTCAGAAAAAAAAAAAAACGAGCGATGGACCAATTCCAAATCGGTCGATGGTATTTGCGATGGACCACAATTCCAATTTTTTTGGGTCGATAACTTGAAACTACATGAAATATCCCCCTATTTTGATTCCACCAATTCATGATTTACTAATCCTAACCATCAACCTAAGTTTCGCCATTGAAAGTTGGGGTCCCATTAGATGACCATTAACTTCACAGTAATGGCAACTTGCTGGTCACACTTTCCAGGTCAGCATTTCTATCCATTCCCGAGATTTCCCGAGGATCCTTGACCGGTCATTCCCGTTTGGGGCTTATTTTCTTGACCACCACGCACATCATCTCCTTGTTCCTTGGCCATTCGAGAGATAAAACGAGGAGATCGAGCGGACGTTGTGTCGTGTTGTGGCATGCCTTTTTCATGTGTATGGTTCAAATAAACCAATACTCTGCTTATGGTTCATTCTTCAAGAGTTAAGTTGAGTTAACATCAAACCAGTTTGGTTTCTGTTTCAACTTGGACAAGCCGACCTTTTTGATGATAGATCTGATAGATCCCTTCCAACCACTGTCCTTAAAAGGTAACACCAAGCCGAGGCTGGTGTTGAACTTCATGAGTTGGAGCAACTTCGTCATTCCCGATGCAATGTTAGGAGTGGTGGAGGGTGAAGGACTTGGGGCTGCAGTTCCACTAATAATTTGGCACCACGGTGTTTTGTAGAGTTTACCCTCTGGTAAACTAACATAACTATGGAAAATCACCATTTTTAATGGGAAAACTCATTATAAATGGCCATTTTCAATAGCTATGTTAGTTTACCAGAGAGTAATCTCAACTTATGGGGATTATGGGGATCATTACTCTCTTTATATCCGCCAAGAAGAATCCCAATTGCGCCCCCCCAAGGACTTGGGAAATGGGACAAACAACCTTGGAATAGGCACACGAGATCAAATAACCTTGGAACTCAGTCACTGGTGGATGTTAGGTAAAGCTGGGCAAGATTAATACAACATAATACAACTACAATTTCCGGCATATTACATCATATTGACTATATCTATAGAAGTTTTGAAGCGAATACAGACAAATATGGCAGCAAATCAACATATTGATTTCAATAACATGATGATGACAATGGTTGGAATTGTGATACATGATAATGATGGTTGTAATGCTGCTAATGATGGCAAAAACAAGATGATGATTGACATGGTTCAGAACTCCAACCGGAGACGCCCACCCCAGATCAATGGATCCTGATTGATTCATTGGACAGTGTCATCCCAAAATCGTGAAACATGGTGCTTAAAGTTGAAACCGGTACTCGTAATAGGTCAGTTCACTGATATAAAGCCGTAAAGCATGCAAGAATTATGGAACATGTTTTTTTCCCCAGCAAATTATGTATAAATGTATAACTGGCTTTACATTCAATGTTCAGTCTCGTTTTATCTGATCAACTGCATGCCACCCAAAATGCAAGAGCCGTCTCTCAGCAATGAGAGGAATCTTTGGTGAGATGGGCCGAACCACGGTGCTCTTCAAAGAATCCATCACCAGCTGCACCCCGCCATGGAAATGCCATGCCATCTGGGTAAATTATAACGACCTCACTGCGACCTCACTGGAATCATGGTTAATAAGAGGAATCATCCCAAAATGGCCTTATTTCAGCTAAGTGAATTATTATAGTTTGCTCAGATGCCATGTTTTACTTTTGGAGACTTGACTGGCTTCACGATGTGTTTTTCTTGCCCAATATGGCCAGCCATCATCAGATCTCACCTGCGAAAACATTGTTTTGCGCCCTGGTGCTAGATATGTTTCTGAGCGTAGGACTCGTTGCACACAATACCGGTCACAATGTCTCAATATGCCCTCTGGTAAATTGAAGGTAGCCATGGAAAAGCACCATGTTTAATCCGTAAATCATCTATAGATGGGCCTTTTTCATCCTTTTTCCATGTCTACGCTAAACTACCAGAGGATAGTGCCTATTGTACGTCTCGTGCTGTTTCTGTGTGACGACACACCTCAGTTACAGTGAAATCACCAACCAGAACCATTTACCAAGCATAGTCAGCTATCTCATGTTTTGTGTTGATCAAGACGATGACTTTACTTGACCGAGTCTACCCGTCTTCACATTTAAGAGACCACCATGAACTATAATATATCTATATATTATATATATACATTATATCATTATGATATATATTATGTATATATATATATATATATAATGTATTATATTTTAATGCTGAAAGACAGTTTGCTGTTCATCATCAACTAGTGATCACAAACACTCATAAACTGAAATATTGTTTCCCGGCAATGAGGGACCCCCAGAAACAATTCTTTTCCCCATGGATACAATGCCAAATACCTTGGAACTTGGGGTCCTGGAATACACACCCCCAATGCATGTTATATAAAATCATAGATACATATATATATATATATATATATGACGGTATGTGCATATTGTGATATATATATATATATATACTATATATATATATATATTGTATATATCCTATTATATCCATGGTATCCCCATCAAATGGTGGGTTTTCATCATCAACAAACATGTCTTTTATCACAATTTGTGTTGGTTAAATCACCATGGCGATTTCCCTCCCCATTTGAAGAACCACCCATTATGGCACAAAAATCATACCCTTTGGTTGTTTGACATAGCCATGGAACATGTCCCATATATATACTGTAGAGAGATAGATTAGATTAGACTAGATTACATTAGATGCGATTAGATTAGATTAGATTAGATAGATAGATGGATAGATAGCTGTTCCTCATGACTTACCTATTAATTCATGGTGATTTTCCACCACTACGTTAGGTTCCCAGATGGTAACCAAGGTATCTCTGAACATGTGGCGTCCAAATGCATGTCTCGCGAAGCGAGTCTTTGGCCGGGACTACATTTGGGATGCGCAGGGGACGCCTAGGGAAAACGGGATGTGTGGGCACAGTCGTGATGTATAACCCATGTGTATGTACAGTATCTACATAATATATATATATATATATGTGTGTAATTAGATGTAATATACGGACGGATATAGACATATCACATGTATAGCCAATATAATATATATATACATATATTTATATGATTTATATAGGGAACAAACCTGGTGCATTTCAGAGGGTATTTGCCTACTTGCGATTTCTGAGATGCACGCCCAAGTGAATTGAAATGGATGGAGATGAAGGAGGTTTCAAAAACATCCTAAAAGTGTGACTATCGTGACTTTCTTGTGGAGAAATGCTGACAGGTGGTCGTGCAGGGCCCTCTGGTAATCTGACAGTGACAGTTTGCCATGGAAAATGGTTCCGCGGCAATGATATGTGCAAATCGTCTACAGGCGGGTAATTTCCCATGGCTACTTGTATGTTGAATTACCAGAGGCTCTTTTTTGAACGATCAAGAAAACCGCACGGCCTAGGAATGGCTCTTTAGTCTGGAAGGAATGGGAAAGTGCTGTGCAAAAAAAACATGGGTTTATTGCACTGTTTCGTGTGTCTGAGGTGCTTTTGCTTCACTTTGTGCTTACAAATGTGGAACAAGGCACCCAGATTCGGCGGTGATTTGGTATCTTTACAGTGGGTCAAGCAACTGTTACTTAAACAGAACAATGGCAGTGTTTATTTATACTTAGATAATCTTAGATATATAAATGGATGTTTGACCGGTAAAAATGGGAAAAATACCTTTGTTGTTTACTTTAAAAAATGTACTTGATTTCAATGTCCCTTGCCAGCTCGGATTAGAGCGTCGTCCATCCATGTAGATTTTGCGGTCACAATTCGTCTATCCACGCATCATTTGATGTACATGGCCTCTATGAAAGTTCCACAGACCATCGTGATTGAACAATTGCGCCTTCTTTGGGAAAAGCGTTTTTGGATGTGCATGCTTGTTTTTCCTTGATGACTCATATGATATGTATGGGATATGTATATCCTTATGCATACATATACAATATATATATATATATATATATATTATATTATATATATTATATTATACATAATATATATATTATTATATATTTGAGACTTCTTAAATCCTTTAGGATGCCGTTTTTGGCAATATATATATATATATATTATGATTTCAATATGATTCTTTTATGATTTGCAGATATGTGTTGTTGTTTTTTTGGATGGGAAAATGACTTATGGTTTTTGTTACACGTCGACATATATAGACATATAGTATATCCCATGACGGATCCATGGTGCTGCTATATATGCTAACATAAAGGGGGTATTTCTTGATGATCCATGGCACACCATATATAGCACCGTTAGGATCCGTCATGGCTATCGAAGTGTTTTGTTCTCCCATAATCCACTGGCCATCCACTGGCCATCCACTGGCCATCCACTGGCCATTGGCCATGGCTGTAGGTCAACTGTCCCATTTTGGGAATATTGGACATCACCTTATAGTAGCCATTATAGACCATATACCTAATGGTTGGGTGATGTTCAATGGGGACATTTTATGACCCATGTTGGCCATGGAATCCATAGGTCAACTCTCAACGACCAAGTTCTTGGGTCCGAAGCTGGTGAAGACCGCCAGCAGCGTCGGAGTCCCCAGGGAGCCTCCGGTGGCTGGGAAATCGTAACTAGTTGGTTTTTAAGTCCCTATTAATAATTATGATACTATGGTTTATAATACTAAGTTGGTGATACTATATGGTTTATAATTTACAATACTATGATACTATCATAAATCGCTAAGTTGGTTTATATGGTTTATGATACTTATTAATATCTTATAACTAGACTTTAGAGGGTGTATAAACCAACTTATAGCTGGGGGTCCCACATTGTAAGTCCTGATGGTTTATGGCATTGGTTTTACCTCCTGTTTTCAGACTGACCCAGAGGTGGTTCATGTTGACACAGAGGAATATCGTGTGAACAGTTTAGCGTATTCACCAGTGAAAGCGAAGGATTCAAGAAGCAAAAACTGGTTGGTGGTTTGGAACATGATTTTTATTTTTCCATATATTGGAATTAATACTTAATACTCCCATTTGACTTTCATATTTTCAGAGGAGTAGGTATATCACCAACCAGAAAATGAAGATAAAATCACTGCACATACTGGGTGGTTGATGACTAGTTGGGACTGGCTGGATGAATGGTGATCATGATCTGATCCAATACGGGACCAACATGAGTCAAACGGATGGCGACATGGATCATTTTGATCTCAAAAGACATGGATCTGTACACACATGTACACACTATTACATAATTCCAACGCACGTCTGGCGTTTATATCTCTGTTTGGAATTTGTTTGAAACTACATACTTGTTCTTTTTGTTTGGGAAGATGTATTTGCACGTTTGCACAATAATCATGCGGAATGCAATGTCTTTTTGATTGTGTCTTTAAAGGTTGTTGTTTTTTTTAGTATTTCACATGCCAAAAAAGAAACAATTTGTACATCCTTGAATGGCTGAGCCCAAAGTCTTCCCTGTGGCTAGTTGAGTATGCAACTTTTGGTGGCCAAATCCACATGTGTCTTGGCCAAATCATGTGTTGTTTGCATCAATCCCACTTTTTTCTTGGTCAACTCCACTTGCTGGAGAAATCCCATTTCCCGTTTGTTTTTTCAAAATTCGCAAGCGACCTCCCCGGTACTTCTCGTGTTTCCAACACCAAGTTTCAGGATGTTTAATCCAATTGCATCCCCATGCCACATTTTTGGCAAGTTTTGAGGCATCCTCCACAACCTCTAGCCGCATCTCTGGGGTGGCGATCAGGCCAGAACCGGGGGAAGCGTAAGGGAATCTATAGAAAGTCACGGATCTGTGAGGGTATAGAGATGTCGATAGATGTCGTGAATGGGGTTGAAATCATGGTTCTATAAATTGGAAACTTATAAGGAATATATATATATATATATATGTATATCTTTGGATTGTTTGGAGGCTCCTTAAGCAAACCGAAGTCAGGGAACAACAGCTGGCGAACTGTTGAATCTCTCACTGGGAATAGAGCCCGGATGTCTCAACAGTTGACAAAACTGGGCGGCCGTTTCGACAATCCAAACATATTTTGGTTATTGGATTGGGATGTGCATGAAATAAAGTCGCGTGTTTGACAATCTCACGCAAGTGCCAGAAAACGCATGATCCAGGCTCAACACCCCTTTTTCCCCGTTCGCACATAGTTTTTGGGACACAGATTCATGAATTCGACCATCGAATTCTCACCCCTTGAAGCCTCAGTTCATCTCTGATATCAGATTTTTGGTTTCAACCCAATGACGTTTTTGTTTTCGTTTCCTGAACGGAGGGGTAGCTCAGCCTCAGCAGATGAATCATCCGAAGTTGCGGGAGGTTGTTGCGCACCTGCATCGTGCTGATTTTGCTGGCGTTCTCCTTGGCCTTTCCTTCCCTACTGACCGTGCCAATCATCATGATGTGCGACCGGGGCAAGGAAGCTTCGCGGTGAAGCCGCGAAGGATCGGTGCTTAAAACCATGGTGGGGGCGTAACATGATACCATGCGCCATGGGGAGCTTGATGTGGTTTAGTAATGTTTAGATATGTTTAGTATGTGTAGTGCTTTGTTTTGAGAATTCTGATTCTAGGACTCTCGTAGGAAAAGATCCATCCTGAACACTGTAGATCTCTTGACTTTGCCAGATGTGCATTGGTGCAGGGTGGTGATTGCAAGAACGTTTTTCTTAATGTTTTCAGCAAATCAGAGTCATGAGGTCCATTTCTAAATTTGTCTGTTCATATCTTTCAAGAGGATTCAAATTCGAATCTGACGATCTACAGCGTGAAGACATCTTACCCCTGTAATTTAAAATAGGCTATGGGAAATGGCCCATGTATAGGTGAATTACCTACAAGAATGGTGATTTTCCGTATAGCTACATTAAATTACCAGAGTGTAGACTTGATAAACACCTGTAAAACAACACTTTTTCCTGCATGTTTCCCCTTAAACCCATCCATTTGAGCCCGCCCCCCCCCCTATCAGGCCCTCTCCGGTGCCAGGTACGTCTGGCGGACCTTTGTGTCCGCTAGCAATGCCGAGGCGGAGATCTATGCCGAGGCGCCGATGCAATCTTGAGTGGGCAGCCATATGGGTAGCCATGTGAGTCATCCTGGAGTAGATAGAATACAAATATGAATATGACAAAACATCCCACAAAAATGGAAATATTATTGCACAATGAATATTATATCTACTTCAGCATGACCATATCTATCTGTCTACATATTATATATATATTTAATTATATTTATTAATATAGCTATAGGGCTCCATAAAAATGATTGAGTGGGGTAAGAATGCCCATAGTCATATAGCGATACATGTATATATATATATGTATATATATATATATACGTAGCTCATTTGTTTATAATTAAGTAGATGGAATATCCCCAGTTCTGAATGGGTCAATGGAGTGTAAGTAAACCAGACAATTTCTGGATTATCCACCAAGTAAGAGGTAATCAATTACTGGCCATGTGCAACCAATAATTTACATCCTGGAAAAAAAAAACTTAGTGGACCAAGTGCTAGCTCTAAAGTTTACAAGAATTGTTTAAATTCTATTTTTTTCTAGGATTTCTAGGATTCCAAAAAACATATGTATATATATATACACATATACATATTACATTTTATAATATATATATATATGTATATAAGATTTCTATAACCTCATACGGCACGATGGTTGCATATGCATCCCCAGTCGTCGCTCAGCCTTCACCCAGCAGGCGAGCCACTCCAGCGGTTTCTCGGACTTTGAAGCCTTGGACCGCGGAGGCCTATTGTTTGATGGTAAAAGAAAATAGGAAAACAATTCCTATTCCCAGGAAATAAAATCTATAAGATATGTAAACCAACAAATAGGAAAATGACTCAAAATGACTCCTGCTCCCAGGAACTAAGATATCTATAAATGGTTTTCACATGTTTAATTTTTAGTGTATCATCCCCACCCGACTGGATGGGTAGAAACTAATCCTGGATAGTTTTTGGCAATAAATGGAAAATCATCAGCCAACCAGCAAAAGATGAGAAAATTGTGTGGACTATCAAAGATTGACCATTTTTGGTGCTTCAGAGGAAACCCAGAAAAAAAACATGTACAAAATCATGTAAAATCCAGAAATTGATGGCACTTTTCACCTGTGGATTTCTCTAAAGTCATGGGGGATCCCAAAAACCATGGGTATCAATACTAAAATGATCATTCTTGACGACTGGATGATTTGGGAGTACCCCCATGACTTCGGAAACCTCCACCTCCATCCTTCTTGGGCTTGCTATGGACCTTCAAGATGCTCCTAGTAGGATAAGATTCTTAAGCCTACTGAACACACTTTGTAAGCAATCAATGTATGAAAACAACCCCCAAAACGCAAAACAGTAAGCTATTTTTCCAGTAGTTGCCATCCTATAGTCATGATCGAAATTAGCTGAACCTAGCTATCCAAAGTGGTCGTCAGTAGCAGTGGATCCCATTGGATGAAAACCCTCCGTGGGGGATGGGGTCAGGGGGCTACAGATGTTGGTCATGTTGCACCGTAACCATCCATTGGTTTAAATGACTGGGTAAATATCCCAATATTTATAGTTTGTGACAGCTTATGTATGCTTATGTTCATAATTCAAGCTGCTGACAGTGAATCCCAGCTGCTGTGAGCGGTCTAAGTCACATGTCAGGGATGAATTTGCTTCATGTGCTTGTGTGTTTTTGCGGCAAAACAAGGTGATGAACTGCTGTAATATTGTACCCTCTGGTAAACTAACATAACTGTAGAAAATCACCATGTTCAATGGGTAAGTCCACTATAAATGGCCATGTTCAGTGGCTATGTTAAATTACCAGAGGGTAATTGAGCATTGTTGTTTCTTGTGATACTGATGTTTGCTTTCTTGTTGACGAACAGGATCACCATGATTTTCAGTGGAACTGTGCTGTGTTTGCTGTGATATTGTGTTCTTATTCACGGACACTGGACACCTACATTTTTTCTGGTGAATAAAAGGACCTCAACATTGTTTTCAGAGTACTTATTTGAACAATACATTTGGATAGTCAAAATACGTTGGTTTCCAGCAATGTGTTCTTGGAAGTCAACCCGGTGACAGATATCGATTGACATTTATTGCATTCCTGTCGATGTTTTTTGTGGTCAATACCAGTGTTTTGATGTTTGAGTAGTATGTTTGTTGTGCAAAATTATTGGTAGTATATGTGTCACTGTTTTCTTGCAATCCGCATCTTGTCTTAAGATGTCTAAGTATGCTGCAAAATGCCAATTGATCATCTTCAGTATTCAGTACTGGTATTGATTGTAGTATTGTTTTGTGAATACCAGAGTTTGCGGATCAACATTGTTTCTTCAGTTTTCCAGATGTGTTCAATATATCAATAAGATCAATATTGTAGTACCAACATATATACATATATGCATATATCGAACTCTAGGGATACTATTGATATCCACATATATATATATATATACATATTAAATAATAATGATTATAATTATTATAATGTATATATATACGTACATATCGTATATCGTAGTGGCTTTTCTGCAGAATCGAATCTCGCTGAGGTTTTTGCAGATGTTGCAGGAGATCCAGTCAGGCCATGAGGGGATCTCTCGGTGAATATATTTCATCCAATATATAGGATTCAATGGGATTTGATGGCGTTTATATACGTACATATATATTGGGATTTAGTTAGTGGGATTTAGTGGGATTAAAAGTTGTTATAAGTAGTTTATAACCCGAGTTAATTCCACTTGTAAACACATGTAAACGTAAACACTACTTGCTAAGTGCGACCCCTACGAAAAAGCGTAAATCCTCGGTGCCATGAGTGACAGTCTGTCAACGTTTCAAGTTGGTGAATGACTCTCCAACCAGATTTGGGAAATCCCAGAAATGGCGGTTTCGTTCGCTGGGAACATCCTATTTTCTATGGCTGGGGTATTTTTCAAGAAGCCATGGAGCTGATTCCCGGAGGGCATATGTTTAGTGAAAATACATATATATATGTAATATCTGTTTCAAAAATATTTTGCTCTACATTCTTCAACTGTTCTTTCTTACAGCATACACAACGCTTGCTAGGTTGATCTCACCCAGTGTTTTGTTTCCTTGATGTAACTGATTTCTCACACCTGAGCGTGCCTGGTACATTGACTGCTCAGATTCTGCCTGAAGATTAATGAATGATTTATAGACGCGGTTTTTGTTGATAGCATTACCATGCTGATTCAATTCGACGAGAGAACTGAGGTGAAGTTTCCAGTGGTTGTGTCTTACATCCCTAGCACCCCCAGTCAATTTCCAATAGCACCCTTAAACAAATGCATGCTGTTTCGTGTTTTTACAATGACCCTCCTCTGTACTACCAGTTTTTTTTCCTGGGGGTTCAGTACGCTTTTTAAAAAACACTATTTTCCAAAAATCTAGCAGACAGTGGGTGAGGGCCCTGGGGCATGATATGGGGCCAGGAATAAAATATCATACCAAAAAAGGCCCAGATTTTTTTTCCTGAAAGCTTCCTGACGTACAGTGACAGGAAATCAATTTCTGCCTGTTGTGATTGAGGGGGGG
>Ga0126342_10018614_pt1 | contig 11888 bp, 17 predicted proteins | sample Cyp1metagenome_FD_92528 | JGI IMG/M metagenome (GOLD analysis project Ga0126342, IMG submission 92528) | Coral microbial communities from Lord Howe Island, Old Settlement Bay, Australia - Cyphastrea 1 metagenome | ecosystem: Host-associated > Invertebrates > Cnidaria > Coral ... | reverse complement strand
TGGGAATGGGTCAAAACCATGTAGCCCTGGTGAACATCAAAATAGGTGGCAAACGGATGTTCATCCCCTAACAAACTGTATCTATAGGTATTGATCCATAGCCATATGTATATATATATATTATGGTCTAGATACATTTTTATAGTCCGACTCAAGACACAGCCCATCGAGGCGCGAGGCCAAGCAGACGTCGTTTGGTCCGACTTCCGCGGCCTCTTTGCTCAGCTGGAACCGAACCTTTCCGTCAGTCGCCTCAGGGGATCTCAGGGGTGCCATGGAGGCAGCAGTGCCTAAATGACTCAATGGCAGACATAGAAAATTGATGACATGGCTGGAGGTGGAAGATGAGTTTTTGCTTCAACCAACATGTTTTTTTTCCAGATGTTTCCATTGAAATTTCGGGAGCTGTGTGCCTGATTCGCTGATGGCTGAAATCCGAGGAACGACAACTGGAGGAGTTGTGGCGCCACTTCGACAAGAACGGGGTGCGCGGAACGGGGTGACGTCCTTCCGTTGCACCCTGATTTCAGGGAGACCATCCCCCAAAAAATGAATCTAGTTCTAGCCTGTTTGATTGGTTGATATAGGGACTTATACTACCCACTTGATTGGGAATTTTGATCATCCATAAAAGGATTTAGCATAGGAAACCAATATCAACCAACTAGTACTTGTAGAATAGGATGGGATAGGGGTATTTTTAGTGGCTCAATTGTGGGTGTTGGTACATCAGTGACTGGAATTGACTTGACCCATAGTCATTCAGCCGTGTTACAGCATGAGTTGGCTTGGGGAACTCAGTCGCCACCCAAAGGCATAGTCGATTATCATAGACTTGCTTTTCCCGTACGAAACCCAGAAGCAAAATCCAGAATCTAGCCCATAGATGATGGGTTAAAAAATGTTAAAAACCTACGTTTTGCTATGCAACACCTCATGTCCAGAATATTCTGTCGTCATTTTTCTATCATCGTTTTGTACACTTCTGCTCAATATCATCATAAAGTCTCATTGTATTCAACATGCGCTGATTACAATGTACTGTGAAAGATGACAATTATCATGTATGTATATATATACGTATATACATATGATTGTTGCTGTGAGAATCCATGTTATCATGTATCAGTCATTAATACGTTCCAATTTTATTGTCCAATGGTTTTTATATCTCATTGATACGAATTATCATCAGTAATTATTTTCTCATGTTGTTCCAACATTATACTTCAGTATTTTTCCAATATCATGTCTCATATGTTTATCCATTACTGCTTCTATCCTTGCCATGTTGAACAACATAGATCAGTAATTGCTGGGTACTTGGGAATATTCCACTTGTATGTAGTTGTGCATCCAAGGAATCGTAAGTGGTTTATGAATCCTATATATATATATATATATATACACAATCCATATATAGATATGTATTGTATGTATATGTATATGTATATATATAATTGTGTATATATATAAACACATCACTTGGGTATAATTATTACCCAGTATTTAAACACGATAGTTCTATCGCATGCACATCGATATATATATATATATTCCATATTTATATATAATCCATATGTATATATATACAGTATTTACACAGTATATATATACATACATACAATACATCCATACATACATATTATATATTATATATATATTGCCAACTTGTAATGCCTGGGACGCACATCTCCAGAGTTTGGCCAGGACGGCAGCGTCTCGCGCGCGGAGTTCAAGCTGGCGCTGGGCGCCGTGAGCAGCGCCGCGGAAGATGTGGCGCAGGCGAGGCCGGCGACAGCGGCGACACCGTAGGGTTTTCATTAAGGGGGAAAGGCAATGAACATATCAACCAACTATCATTATTATAGTAATGATATGGGTATGGATCAATACCTATTAATACCATTTTTAGTGGGATGAACATCCATTTACCAGCTATTTTGATGTTCACCAGGGGTACAAGGTTTTGACACACTGCCATATGATGATTATCATAATGAGGCCATGTTTTGTTTGCTAAATTATGACTATAATTATCTAGTTATAACACGGGAGTGGATTGTAATTGGATTATAGCAAGGGATTATAGTGGATTAGAATGGATTACCATGAATGACAACGGTGAAATGTGGATTATTTCTATGGTGTATAGTTAAATCATATGTTGTGGTATTTAATGATTAGCGCATTTTTACCCATAAATCCACTATCATTGTCATTGTGGGGATCATTTATGAGGATTCACCAGTCTTATGAGGATTTGAATGGGATATTCATGGGAAAAAAAATCATGTATACATATATATATATATATATAGTTATATATATAATGGTGGGATGTAGATATAGCAATCGAGTTATCTATACTGAACGGAGGTTATCCTCCATCCCATCCTCCATCCACTTTCCAGTAGCGGAACGGTTTTTATCGGTGAATGGGAAACGCTTCAAGTCACGATGGAGATTAAACCTGCAAAAATGGGTATTAACCATGGGAATACAGGAAATCATCGGGGAATAGGTGCCAATATGTGCATGTCAATGGGGATACAATTAGATAATATCAGATTAATATACCAGCCTTCCCCAATATGTTGATTAATATCATTAATAACCCCCAATATTGGATTATAATTGGATGGTGATGTGTGTTTTTTTTTGTAACTGACATTTTACACGTAAAAAAATATATGAGGTTGCACCGGTTGCGCCGCTGGAAACTCAGCCTGTCCAGGAGGTTTGCTCCCGCGTCATTGTGGCTTTGGCACGAGAGGGAAAGTGGGCAGCCCAGTTGCCACCGGTTTTGGTGCACAACTGATGGGTACACCATTGGGAGTTTCCAGAAATGGGAGGTACCCCAAAACGGGTGGTGTATAATGGATGTTTGTTTTAAATGGATGCTTTTCCATACATTATGGTGGTATATAATTACCCAAAATGGATGGTTTATAATGGAACATACTATTAAAATGGATGATTCAGACTGATGGGTTTGTCTGAAAATGATGATTGACCAATGGATGGAATGGGGGTACCCTATTTTCAGAGAAACCCTGATTGGTATAAACTCATCAGGGAAGAAGGGAAGATATTGTGAATGCACTTCTTGCTTTCCCGGCAGACCTTAGCGGTAGCGTTTCCAACGTGAGATTTGGTGATCTTACAGATATTGACGACATTCCCAAAGTGTCCAAGACTATGAGTCTCCTGAAAGGGTGCAACTAACTGATTTAAGCCAAATTCGGACAGCGAAATTCCACCAAGAATGACTAAACGTAAATTTTTTGGATTCATTGAATGACTTGACTAAAGGTACCCTCTGGTAATTTAACAGTTCGCTATTGAAGATGGCCCTAATCGAAACAGTTGATTTACCTATCTTTAGATTGTGATTTTCCATAGTTTTTTGGGACTGTTTACCAGAGGGTAATTGTGGGAACTTTCATTTTACTTCAAATTCTATATAAAGTGAACAATTTCCAGTCTAAAGAAACATACACTTTAACTAGAGTGAACAATTGTAAACGGTGAAATTCCTCATAAAGTGAAGAATTTCCCAGCGAGGTCTGTATCTCAGCTCTTCGATGCCCTCGCTGAATCCAGGACGAGTTGGGTCATCTGGGGTCTGTTTTCCAAAGGGAGCAAAGCATCATTGGGGGCTCCAGTATTGGTTAGAATATGTTAGATTTTTTAGAATATGTTCTATATAGTACACATATTGACATGTATTTTTTGGCAATGACCTTGTCTTTTTTTTGCTTTAGTGAGATGATTCTTGGAGTACTTGGATGATCATATCCTACTTCGTGACGAGCGGTGCACCAAGTACATCCTGTGACTACCGTACAGCTCAATTAGAATCTGTAGAACCCAATCTGGAGGACTTGCTGAATATGAACATGGTTGGGAAAACCAACTGTAAAGTAGGGGGGAATGCTTATCCATGATTATCCATGGTCATGGCCCCACTAACCCATATCAAACCATGATATCCAGGGGATTGGTGATCACTAAAATCCTGAGACAGTTCGCACAATGGCAGGATTTTGTGGCGCACGCTATGAACATCTTTGAAATCCCATGATGCTTGATGGAAAAACTCTGCATGTGCCAGTAAAAGTCCTGTCAGGAGCACAGTGCAGTGGAAGGATTTCGCGGATTTCTTCCAAGCTCTAGAGCTCATCCCTTAGTTTTTCTGAGTGAGTTTAGGTTTGTTCGGTTTTCTTGGTTTTAAGACACATATTGATCTGGATAAATTATAACGACCTCACTGCGACCTCACTGGAATCATGGTTAATAAGGGGAATCATCCCCAAAAGTGCTTATTTCAGGTTAGTGAATTACTATAGTTTTCCCAGATTGATAGACTTTGGTTTGTTGTTGTTTTTTGTGCTTATGAGAAAAAGTGTTTATAAACTTTTACAGCTTGGTGTTGAATGATCAATGGTGGGAACATGTCAAAAAACAGCTCAAAAAATAGGGGCAGGTGGCAGGGTATGTGTGATTAGATATTGGATGATATGGGTATGGGTCAATACCTATAGATACATTTTTAGTGGGATGAACATCCATAAATCCCAGCTATTTTGGGGTTCACGGCACGGTACCAGGGTTTTGACCCATCCCCATATTGGTATTTGATTGGTAGCCTTAAATTCTATTTTGGATTTCAGAAGTGACACGTTTGAGCGCTTTGAGTGACCTGTTTTCCCGTCAATCCAAGGGAGAAAAAATCAGCTCCCCAGGGGTTCCCAGTCGAGGCCGAATCTCACGCGTCAACAACTGGAGATGTTGTGGCGAACCTTTGACAAGGCCGGGGGGCTTGTCAGGGCACCAAGATGGTAATAGTGGTCATACCATGGCATAATCATCAATAATTATCTGGTTGGTGGTTTGGAACATTTGGATTATGTTCCATAATATATGGGATCATCCTTCCCATTGACTATTTTTTCAAGATGGTTAAAACCACCAACCAGTTATTGTGCTTGTGATTCCAATGTTCGGTGCAATCATAATGAAGAAACACACATTATGAGATGTTGTGGATGATCATTATTGTCATTAAAATTATGTACGATGACAAAGTAGATGATAGATAAACATATTCAAAACAACATACTGTATGATGTATGATTCATATTACTTTGAAATTGCATTTCTGTTTATAAACATGAACATAAGATAACAGATGGTGATTATCGTAAATGAAACAACCTGAGTTGTTTCTAGTTTTTTTAAATAAAATAACCATTATTTTGACGATGATTTCTGATAATAACCATGATTTAATTACTAGTTATATACCACTACCATCATTATTTGTGACGATGATTTCTGGTGAGATAGCCATGGATGTTCATCATGTGCATCCCCCGATGGCTTTTTTTCAGGTTATTCTTCCGGGCTGGTCATCTGGCCATGAATCGTTTTTTTTTTTAATATAGCCATTAGAAGGAATCCCGTGTATCAATGGACTAAGGGAAATTTTACAGGAAAAACCCGTATGTTTTATGGGAAAATCGATGGTTTCCGGTTAAGATTTCCCCTTGAACCAATCCATTGGATTTATGGTTTCCTTAAACATCCAGGAATCCATGTTTAGTCCGTATTATATATTGTGGATGATGAATTTTCGTGAAATCTACTTGAAATTATTTCTCTTGATGGGTTTTTCATCACAACGACCACCATGCTGATCACACGCTGTGCCAGGATGGAGACGGAAGTGTGAGTCGGGAGGAGTTCCAAAGAGCTTTGCAGTCAGGGTTGGGGCCTCTCAGAGGCGCTTGTGAAAACCTATGGAAAACCTATGGGAAACCAGCGGAAACCTATGGAAAACCAATGGAAGAGTGGATTCACGAGAGATCTTGAGAAATTGGAGTGAAATATCAAGAAAATTTGCTGGACATATCTGGAAATTGGATTTGTGTGCCCCCAGGACCATCAAGCATGGTGAGCTTCCATGATTCTACCATCAAGAATGTGGATTTGATGACAACCACATGGGATTCCACCAGGCATTTGGGATTTTTCAGCACCTGGGATTTTTGGATTTATCATGATTGATCAGCAAGTATTTGTGAATACAATACACAATTGGTGGCTCATAAGACTTAGTGTCAGTGGATGATTAACCCAGGGACCCACTCATAAATGTGGGATCAGTAGGGTTTTCCTCCACCTGTTACCCTCTGGTTATGACTAACAGTTTGCCATGGTATAAATGGCCCTAATCGAAATAGATAGTTTACCTATAAATAGCATGGTGATTTTCCATGGCTATGTTAGTCATAACCAGTTGGTATATATATTATAAACAACTTACCACGTGGGATGAGCCACCATTTACAGTCTAGAGTTTTATTTTTCCATAATATATGGGATAATCCTTCCCATTGACTACATAATATTTTTCAAGATGGTTGAAACCACAAACCAGATGACTCCCGAAAACCACGGTGGACATCCCAAAACATTGTAACCCATTTGGCTTTGGTTTTGATTTTTGATGATTTTTAGTACCTAGAAGCAGTACTTGTAGCGTTCCATGCTAGTGTTCAACGGGGAATGCCTGATACGTACGGTGCGTATGTTAGATCTGGCATTCTCATCCCCCGACGCCGGAAACGTGAGCCAGTCCGGACTGGCCAAAGCGGGGACAGTTTGTTCCCCTTTCAGTAGGAGTCATAAGGGGCCAAACTCCCCAGTTATGTTTGTTTTATCGGTTATCATTGATAATCATGCTGCCATTTATTAGATTCATGTCTAATTATTGACCTAGTAACTATTCCAGCAACCAACAAGTAATCGTGGGAAGTCAGAAGGGTCTTGGCATGTCTTGGCCACTGCTTCAGCAGTTGGTCCCCAATGCCATAAAAGCTCCTTTCCATCCCACACATTTCTGGGAAGTCATTTGTTTTGGGGTGGGTATGGTTTGAGGTTCATCCCTGATTATTTCCACTTACTGTAACATCTATGATATCCCAATTATTCTTCATTATTCATCCATATCAATCCATATTTATCCAAAAAATCGTCCATATTAAACCAGAACCCCCGGTTCCCAGTTATCATTTGCCACTGTTGAGGTCCGTGAAGACTGAAGAGAAGAAGGCGGGGCGGTTGTCGCAGCTGCTGGCTGGGTTCGAATCCGAAACAGGAATTCTGGATCCTCGACAATAACTGGTTGGTGGTTTGGAACATGTTACCTTCCAGTAAATTAACATAGACCCTGAAAATCAACCATTTTTAATGGAAACTAGTCTTCCAACCCCTATCTGCCAGGGTCTATGTTAATTTACCAGAGGGTAATTGTTCCACATATTGGGAAGAATAATCCCAACTGACGAACTCATATTTTTCAGAGGGGTGGCTCAACCACCAACCAGATAAACAGCATCCCCAACTATGAACAATGTTGGGGAATAGATGAAATCATCCTGAGAAGGGGGATGCCCCAAAATAAACTACAATTTTAACAATGGTTTCCACAATGAACCCCCATGATTGAATATTATGTCAGTGGTGCTCTCAGTTGGGTGGCCTCTATATCACCTTTAGTCAGCATATCTGCAGCCAGAAAGGGTGTAGTTAGTATGGTTAGAACATGTTAGAACCTATCAAAATGTCTGAATGCTGTTGTTTTTTGGGGGGTTCAGAATGCTAAGAAGATACTTTTTTGACTTTCCATCTACCAAAATGGAAAGGGTGCTGATGTTGATGTCTTGGGGATTGATGATTCCAACAGCAACCACATAGACTGCGACAACAAGACCATTCGTTGTTTTGTAATACCCTTCATGCATGGTATTGATACCTTAATATATCTTAATATTATAATATTGATACCTTGGTATTCGCAATATTGTAGATTAATTAGTACTCCGTTGGTATTGATATCGATTTCTATATATATATACTATTGACATCCCAGTTTCACTTGCCCCAAATCATCCAAGTCATTCGACCGTTTGAGTATTAAAACCCATGGTGTCTTGGGGATCCCGCTGATGGCGAACATGTCAGGCCCCACAGATTTGCCTCCAGCTTGCGCCACTTGGCGGGAGAGTCACCAAGATTCTGTGGAAGGTTTTCTGTCACCAATACTCTGGGTAAAACATGGCCAAACCGTAAAACCATGAACCACCCATGACTGGGAATGGTAAACATACCAACTCTTAAAATGGTGATGACTTCCTGGGGGATGGTTTCTGCAATTGGTTTTACCCACATGAATTCCCCAACATCAAAAAACACGCAAGTTTTTGCGTCACGGATTGCCAAGTCATAGGTATCCTGCGCAGCTTTGCACAAAATCATCATGGAAATCCAGTGGTTCCCCTGGGTTTCCGCTGGGAAAATGACCTACCGATGGCAATCCAAGGGTGGGTTTTCCATATCTATGATGCCATTTTTTTGGGTATGGTAGTCTCCAAATACCTGGGTTCAAGTCTTGCCTTTGATGTGTGTCCTGGCTGGGACGGGGATTTCACACCCATGAATATTCTCTGACTGTATATTTGATGTTGTGTACGTAAAAAAGCCGGGCATCATGATCCCAAGTCTTGCAGGGTATATGTTTTTTTTTAAAAAAACATGCTCTTGATAGTATAGTATCATAACAAGATAATTATAGTATAGATAATATACCATTATATACCCACCAAGTATAGATATTGTCCCTTTCTTGGTTGTGGTTATATTTCGATCATCTCTTTTCAAGTAGAGTAAAAAATCGTTCCCTCTCCGTTCTTAGTTTCGTAAGTTCCATCCCGTTTTTTTCAGTCGGATGCATGTGTCGTCGCATCAGCGATATGCAAATTTGGGTATGATTAATATCCCTATGTTGAACTGGTCTATTTGTGGTTGGGTATGTCACCTATGTGGGATCTTCTAAATGGTGGATGTTTGCGGATGTTTTTGGGTTGGTTTCCTGAATGGATTTGAAAAGGACAATTATATAGATTGCAAGGTTTTCCTTGCAATTTCTCCTGAAACCTAATCAAGTGCACTTACATGCTGGAAACACCCAGGGGTTCCCTACAAAAGTCCTAAACAGTTACATTTCCAGTGATGGGTGTTCTCCCCATGATTCACTCACTTGGTAAAGCTGGGTTGGGTAATATGATACTCTATAATATTAACCAATTTCTTTGCCGTAAATAGTAGATTTGTTCTACTAGCGAGCGAAGCATTTATTTTTTTGGCTGTGAATGTCAGTTTGGTCATGCAAAGATCAGTTATTTTTTCCATGTTTCACCTGCCCACCGGCCGGTTAAACACAGGGTGATTCATCCTGTGGATCTGGAAAGAGGCAGGGAAATGACAGAGGCCATGCGTGGCGCCAAATGGACGACCGGTACTTCACGATCTTGGCATTCTATGAAGAATGGAACGCCAACATCGCCCTAAACAGTCCAGCTTAGCTTGGGAAATACCCTCTGGTAATTTAACATAACTATGGAAAAACACAATTATTAATGGGAAAATCAACTATAAATGTGGTATTTTCTACAGCTATGTTAGTTTACCAGAGGGTAGCCCCTTGTCACCGGACGCTTCAAAGACCCAAGCTCTCTGGATCAGGACAACGAAAATTCCCCATCCGCGAAGATGACGCATCCTGAAGGGTTAGATGAACTACTTGACTTCGGTGCTCGTCTCTTTCCTTGTGACATTTGATTAATCTTGGGGATAGTGGCTATAAATACAATCCTAAGCATTCCTATATGTTTATTCACATCTCAAAAAACAACTTGGTATGATGATCTAAGATTGCTTTTCCACATATCCCATCAAATATTCCCGTTTACACTCTGGTAAGCTAACATAACTATGGAAAATCACCATTTTTCATGGGAAAATCCACTATAAATGGCCATTTTCAATAGCTATGTTAGTTTACCAGAGGGTATATCTTGACGATGTTTCTATTCTGGTGCCATCTCCAGTTGTTGTCTCCTCTCAGGTCGACCATCTTCCGTCAGGGCAAGACGGTGCTTGCGCTCTTCGAAGCATTGGCATCTGCGGAGGCAGCGACGGCCCTAGCGAAGTCCCTGGGGAGTTGCGTTTTTTGCAAAATACCCTCTGGTAATTTAGCATAGCTATGGAAAATCACCATTTTCAATGGGAAAACCCACTATAAATGGCCATGTTCAATAGATATGTTAAATTACCAGAGGGTAAATGAGACATTTTTCTGGATCGGACCCCAAGAAATGGATAAAGTTGGGGGGTCAAGATTTTTTCCTGGAGCTTTACGATTGACATTGCATAGATTGTTTGCGTTCTGGTTGATGGGAATCCTTCAAGCAGTTCCATGGGTATGACAGAAGCGTTTTCGATATGGGTTGAAACCACGGTGAGATGTCGGCAGAAAGATGGCCATGACACAGCTGATTCAGATGATCCAGGTACAATACAGATTCATGAATTCCAGGAATTCCCAAATATGGTACCCTCTGGTAATTTAACATAGCTATTGAAAATGGTGATTTATAGTGAGTTTTCCCATTAAAAATGGTGATTTTCCATAGTTATGTTAGTTTACCAGAGGGTACCTGGAATTGTAATTGGAACTGGAATTGTTGGAACTGGAATTTTGAATTGGTACGAACTGGAATATGTTGGAATTCTACAATATGATACAAATTTGGGAATCCCCATCAACAATTCCTGTAGTTGGAATTGGAATTGTTGACACCTCAATTCTCCTCAATTGTTGATGGGGAAAAAAAGCCATGGTCCAGCGGTCAGCCGCTCCAGCCTCCAGCGTGGTACCAGGGCAGGGTGCAGTGGACCGACTTCCAATCCCTGTTCCTGCAGCTGGAGTCGCTTGGTTGCAGGATGGCAGGCTGTGCCCCATAGGTAGTTAAGTTGGTTTATGTTGGTTTTATATCTAGCTTAGTTAACTATATTTAGCAATGTTTAACATGTTTTAACTGTGATTAACTATGCTTAACCGGTCAACCATGGTCAACTTTATGTTTGACAAAGGTTTTTCTGGTAGCTATATCTGAATCCAATTGTAGTTAATCGGGTTTATCAACCAACAACGCAGATAACTAGGGGGGCACGACGTTGTAGCAGCATGCTTTTTCCTATGGCATCTACATCCAGGCGACCATCGAGGTTGCGCGATGCCACATACCCCGCCTGAACCACCCTCGGTGAGCTGGAGCTGGTGGCCACAATTGGCCACATCAGGTACGGTACACCTCCGTGGCGCATCCTGAACTCCATGAACTCTATGATTTTGCGTGAAAATTTGGTAAAACCTCCTAAATGATCCCAAATGGCCATTGAAATCGGGACAATGATGATGGGCCTATGGATTTAGGGAATCCTAATTTCATGCAATTCATCTATCTAATCTTATCTTATCTTAATCTAAGCTAATCTTCATCTAATCCAATCTAATCTAATCTAATCTAAATCTAATCTAATCTAATCCAATCTAATCTAATCTAAACCAATCCAATTTAATCTAATCTAATCTAATCTAATCAATCAATCAATCTATCAATATAATTAAATGGTCGAAGCACGAGCTGAGCAGTTCGCTGATTGTGGGTGTATTTGTTCAAACTTGATCCACTGGTCCCCTGTATTTCTGTTCTTCGACCCTGTTGTGGAAGATGGTTGATGCTGCCGTTGGACTAGCCCACCCGGTTGCATAATATACATTTTTTGTTTGCCGGCTACCGGCACGGGCCCCCGGCCCGGCCCACCGGCCACCGGCCACCGGCCACCGGCCCGGCCCACCGGCCCGGCCCACCGGCCACCGGCCCACCGGCCCACCGGCCCACCTGCCTACCGGCCCACCGGCCCCCACCTGCCCACCGGCCCACCGGCCCCCACCTGCCCACCGGCCCCCACCTGCC
>Ga0126342_10018613_pt1 | contig 11889 bp, 10 predicted proteins | sample Cyp1metagenome_FD_92528 | JGI IMG/M metagenome (GOLD analysis project Ga0126342, IMG submission 92528) | Coral microbial communities from Lord Howe Island, Old Settlement Bay, Australia - Cyphastrea 1 metagenome | ecosystem: Host-associated > Invertebrates > Cnidaria > Coral ... | reverse complement strand
GGCGCCGCCCCTGCCTTCGCGAAGGCAGGGGTCGGCGGATATATGTATATGATATATATATATATTTATAATATGATATATATATATATATGATAAATAAAACACATATATATATATATATGATATATATATATATATATATATATATATCACATATATATGATATATATATATATGATATATATATGATATATATATATATATGATATATATATGATATATATATATATTTATATGTATATTTATATATATATATATGTTTCTTAACATCATAAACGATAATATCACCAACACGGCTATGTATCAAAACCTAATAAGTAACATTTTTAGGGGATGAACATCCATTTACAAACAATTTTCATGTTTACCAGGGTACAGGCTTTTGCCCATATGCCCTCGGTGACAGCTGTACAGTCAGTTGCTTAAAGTTTCACTTGGGCACTTTACACTCGGGCTTGCACTAGGGGGGCCCTGCCAGTTACTACTAGATTCTATGCAACTGGCATTTAATTAATGCCACTTTGAGCAGTACTTGGAGCCTACCCCCCGTCGAAATCCAGAGGCATCTTTTTCAAGAAGGGCCACCTGCCGCCTTGTGGTGTTGAACGTGATCGTTTGATCTTGGCGGCTCTGGGCAGCCCGGACTGCTGCAGACGTCTGGGAAGTGGAGACCCACATAGAAAGACCCGCATTAAAATGTGCATTTTGGCGCATCGGAAGGAAAACAACATGGTGTGGAACATGATGGGAACATGTATCATAATTTCTTGTTTGGAACATTCCCGGAACATCCCTTGAAACCATGTCATCCATCTCAATCCATATCATTTGTTGTCCTGTTTAGGGCCACGGCTGCCAGGATCCCTCTGGACTGCAGCTCAATGGTGTTGGTGGGGGTATCTCTTCGACAAGCAAGGCTTGGCAGATGTGGCCAGTAGGATCTCTCCACACGGACCTCTTAGTTTTGGTAGCTTCGTCAATGGGAGATAGCACTATTGTTGTCATTAAAGTATTCATTAGTATATATATTATATATATATTATATTATTTTATTGTTACTACTAGTAATATTCTGGTACCAAAAAGACGGTGAAAGTGGTAGTCGCATCAGTCGTCACACTCTCTGCCAGGTTGTGATCATTTCCCAGTCTGAGCGATTCTCGGCCGTGCGAACTGCGAACGGGGCTGGCTGGGAGGTCCCCGAAGTGAATGGAGGTTTTTCACGGAAACATCATCTATAATTAAATGATGGAATATGATGGCTTTTCCAGCCATGTTTGATTACCAGAGGGTAAATCAACCAGAGGCTATGGTTTACCAATCCAGGAACATCTTCCAAAGGGACTAGCTGGATTTGTCCCCAGCTGCTGGGCGAGGTGAAGGTTATGACGTTGATTACCTCTTTGGTCAAGTTGAGATCAAGGACCCATGGCATCCCGTGGCAATGCTGTCAGATCATGGGGCATGCCACGATGGTCAAGCTTTGAGACCCTGCAGATTCGTTTTCTATGTTTTTCTGGACATGTTTGAAGAATAAAGGGTTGGCCAATTTTTGTCTTTCTTTTTGTAATGTTTGGCCCATGCCCGGCATGCCCCGTTCAAAGTTGACAATGTTGGAGTCCGTTCCAGAGCGGATCTAGGGGATCTGGACCGTGCTCCTCCGGCTTTGCTGTTGGGGACACCCCAGCTGAAAACATCCGCCAGGAGAGACTGGTGAACTGGGATGGAGCCTTGGTTTTTGAGTTCTCCATATCCCCCAAGATTCGGCCAGTGATGCCTTGAGATGCCCGATTGGTGTCTCTATGCGCCAAGGTAGTTGTGGAAACCTCTCGGCTGGCGTGGGGCTGTTTGCTCTCGCGGAAGGCTTTGTGCAACCCAAACCAGGCAGATAGGGTAAATGTGCGGAGCAAATCCATGATCCAAGGATGCACGAATGCTGGTCATTCTTTGCGGTATCAACCATCAATTTGTTCTTGAGGTAATTATATACTCCTGCAATTTTGACCCTTTCCATTTTCACCTTTGACGGCAAAGTGCGGTTGCAGATGGTTCGGCTTTTTGTTTGCATGTTCGGCTGTCCTTGCAGTGTCAATTGAGTATTCTTGAATATCACATTCGTTATAGTTTCACTCAGCACCCCCGGGGCACTCCCGGTTGGCTTTCAATCATTTTCTTCCACTCTCTGGCCTGACCTGCCAGGGAGCACAGAAGTGCGGGTTTGGCAAGTCAACCAGGGCTACGGCATGAAAGTGCACGTCCCAGCCGGTGTGGATGCCCCCTTGGAGGCCGAAATGTGGGTGTGGAAGGGTTGGCAATGGAACTTGGCATAAAAGTGTCAGCCCAAAATGGAGTAGTTCAAAATCATTGAGCCATATTGAGCCTCAAAATTGAATAGAATTGGACGATTTAGCACTAAACATTGCCAATTTTTTACAATGTTGTAGCGGTTTGGACCTTGCCACGGTGCCGGAAGTCAACAGAGTTCTCTTCACCAAACCGATTGGACAGGAGACGAATGTGGAGCTGGATCTGATAAATTTGGCCGGCATACCAGGCCTGGAAGTTATATCAATTTACCAGGGGCAGGGGGAAATCATTAAAAAAAACATGGAAAGCTGCAATGAAACTGATGGGCTCCGATGCCTGAGAGGTCGCGAACCACCTGTTTATGTGGAGATTTTAGAGCCACATGTTGGGAAGCCTTTGCTGCCCACAGGTGCAGAGGGCTTGGGGGGATCGCCGACGTCATTTTTCAGGAGTAAACTTGTAGTAAACACTAAAAAATCCAGTGGTTAGGAGGGAGCAAAGGAGCTAGGACTATCCATATTCCCCACTAAATGGAGAGCCAAGGAGTTACTAGGAGTTTCCCACCAACTTGATAGCCAGACCAGACCCTTTTTTGGCACTCAATTTTTATCAATTCCTTTGTGGGTTCGGAATTGCTGCAGGGATCCACAATGATCCACAAGTCCCACTTCATCTGCAGGCAATGCGGTGGACACCCTCCAACTGTCAGATGGACGCAGTGTGAATGCTACCCTGGTGACAGCAGGTGCCAGTCCGAAAAAAGTTAGCAAAGGCCTTGAAGACAAACAGACTGTTGGAATGTCACAAACTGGACTTGTTTGGAATATCTTATGGTAGAACATTGAGAAGACTTAATCCTTCAGTTGGCAATAGAACTTCTAGCTGCTATCCAACAAGGGAATCAGAAAGAAGTCCCTGACATTTTTCTCCAAAGAATCTTCAACTATCACCAGACATTTTATGTTGAAACTTATCATAACCCCATTGGAAGCTTTGTCCCCAGCTCGTCCCCATAGTCTCGTGGCCAGCTCAGGTAATCCAACGGTCTTCATTCCGGCGGCTGCGGCCGGACTTGAGGGGACCGTGACACGGTTGCACTGGTTACATCAGATACCTCAAGGATACCTCAAGGCATCACACATGAGTCTTGGACCAAACATGACAGGTGCAAACGGTGAATTCCCCGATGTTTGACGGCACGGTTTTTATGATTGACGTTTTTTCTTTTTCATACTGGATATTGACATATACGATACATAATATATACATCATCGAAGCCTGTCATTGACCCTATGTATAGATATTATGTATATATGTGTATATATATATACATACATATATATATATATATATATTGGTTACATACATATATATATATATATACACATATAACTGTAACACCGTAGAGGCTTAACCCCATCCCCATCCCATTGGTTTCAGGAGTTGCCCAATGCCATGGACTACGCCTCACTGCTGCCCTTCATCGACGAGCTGCGTGACCTGGCCGCGCCGCTGCTGGGCATCCCGCTGACGGACCAGCCGCGGGTGGCGCTGGTGGCACAAGCGCAGCAGTACACGAGCAGCGCGGAGGAGCTGGTGACAGTGGAGGTAGGGGATCTCATGGAGATGTTTTTACAAATATCGGCCATGATATGGGTATGGATCAATACCTATTAATACCATTTTTAGTGGGATGAACATCCATTTACCAGCTATTTTGATGTGAACTACAGGGGTACAAGGTTTTGACACACTGCCATATCGGCCATGATATCAAGGACATAATTATAAAATAATGCATGTACATGAAAAATCTATGAAATGGATAAGATAGATCAATCAGCATACATTGATTGTGGGGATGCTGATTGCTTGTGGCAATTTCAATGGGAGATTTGGCAGTTTCTTCAATGGTGACCTGTTGGAAGGAACTAAAAAGATGGGCCTAAAATGGTCGTCTCTTCCCACATAAAAAGCAGCTTCCTGGCAAAGCCACCAGGCACCCCACAAAAACCAGCAAAAACCATTGACATTGTAGCTATAAACTATGGTTTGCTGGCTGCCACCCTGACATTTGGGCTAGTCATTTTTTCTTTGCTGGCTCCCATTTCTGGCTTCTCTCACTATTTTACTAGCCACATTTCTATTCTGTTCGGGAAAAGAAGCACTTTCAGCGCTGGATAGAATTAGATGATGGGAGGAGTTAGAACTAACCATCTATTTTTTGAGGTTGAAACCCATGGTTTCCTGTAGACTTTCCCAACACAACCAATCCATCGATAAATTGATACCCATACGAGATTCCGTCAAAATTTGCGTCGAGAAAATATGTATTGGAATGTGCATCGACTGTTTGTTTTTGCATGACACCTCCTAAAACGATAGGGGACTCACAAAAAAACGATAGGTTTTGCCTTGCACGTGTCGCATTTGTTGTTTAAATCTCGAGGGTATGGAGCGTCTATGCTTCCTTTCGTGCAGCCATCGTAGAGATCCCGAGTATTCAATGGATATTCGTTATTGTGTCCCCAGCTTACATCCCAATAGCCGCCGGTAATCTAGCATAGCTATGGACAATGGCCCATTAAGTTCGCTGATTTACCTGTGAAATGGTGATTTTCCATTGTTATAAATCTCCAGAGGGTAATCTATCCAATATCCAACCTATAATCCCCAATGAAATATCTCCAATTCTATTAAAGTTGGCAACCTAATAGTAAACCTACCATTTAATTGGGGATGTTTTTGTACCGTAAATCTGGTGAAATGGGGATGTTTTTGGATGCAGAAAAATGGGCGCTTTCCCACATCCCAACGATCTCCAGCCATTGTGGGTCAGGCCATGGATCTTTTGGCGCGGATCAGCACGCCCGGCCGCCACTGGGCCCATGGCTGATAGCTGGGATCATCGAAATTTCATGGGGCATTTTCCAGCATTTCTGGAAAAATAGATACCCTCTGGTAAACTAACATAACTATATGGAAAATCACCATTTTCAATGGGAAAATCCACTATAAATGGTCATTTTCAATAGCTATGTTAATTTACCAGAGGGTAAGCATCGCACCAATGTATGGTTTTATGATATATTTGATGCTTCAGTTTTGTGGCTCCAGCCCATTCCTGCCCCAATTGGGCCCCTAGATTTACACAGCCATGTTTTTTGTCCAGCTGCATGGTACTGAGCATCACGGTAGCATGTGACAGAAAGTCTCTTAAGCCTCCACATGCTATTCTCAGTAACTTTCTCAACCGCCCAGCGTAGGGTTTATGGCACTAGCTTCACCAACTATGGGATTGCCACTTAAATCACTGGTCTTGATTGTTTTTGGTACACAAAAAATTGATGCCTCTGCAAGCATCAAAGCCCCCCCCCACCATGGCACCATGGAGGTATTCATCATGCCTTCACTGGCACTGGAACGATCGCACTAGCATGTGCGGCGCAGGTGCTGCTTCGCCGTAGTGGATGCGCTCCCTTTCTCCATTTTCATGGAGGAAGATATGGGAAACTTATGGTAACATATATATATATGGAAATATAAGTTTCAAGACCGTATGCGCTTCTCATATTTGAAACAGGCCAATACTGGAACGTCATGATGACGTCAATGGACTCATGTTTTGCACTGCATGGGGAAGGCATTGCTACGGACTCTTTGGGGTCTCAAAGCAGATGCAACCGTCCATGGTGAACTTTACCAGGTCACCAGGTCATTCCATGCGTCCCTGCAAGGTGGAGGGCAGTGTGCCCTACCAGTGCATTCCAGATGCTCAAAGATCACAGAAGATCCGCATTGGTCATCCCGGCGGTGTCCCCTGGCACTGATGGATCTGGCAAGGGAGCTGCTTTTGGAATATACGTGAGACCCCAGGTTGAAAAGCCGGTTATGGCCATTTAAGTACAGTCGTATTGTGAAAAACGACGTACATGTATACTGTATAAATGCACATGATCTTCAGATATGAAGAATGCCAATTTTGGGGTACCAAACTCTGACCGATACCAATGTTGACCGAGAAGGAAATTGCCGACAGCGCATTTGGCGGCTCCACCACATGCCACCTGCATGCTTCAAGACTTCTTTGGATCAGGATGCAGTTGAATTAGAATCACTGTAGGAGACGCAGAAGTATTGGTGCTTCCCAAGTCTTTGGCTTATGTCTTCAGTTGTTGGTTTGAGTTTGCCAGTTGTCACCTTGCACCGATCATCCGATCATCAATTCGAGAGACATGCAGACCACAATATTCAGCTCAAGATATAGCAGGCATCCAAATGTACGAGTCTTCAGTCTATTGGGAGTGGCAATGAGTGCTTTCTTCCCCCCAACATGTGACAACCCACACAGAATCTATGTGACATATGTGAGAGTAGCAATACATGTATAAACTGCTTTCGGCTTTTGATCCTGAGATCAAAGTGTCAGAAGACTCCAAACAAACACAATGCCATGCAGATGCAGGTGACGAGTCTGTGTTCTTAAAACATCTTAAAGCTAGCAACAGCAACCTCCTTTTCTACATTGTTTTATGGCTGGCCTCTATGATGATTTGCCGGAGCCACAGACGAGCCAGACAGCTGAAAGCTCTGTCGGCGATGTGGAGAAAGACTTGGACGTTGGAAGTGGACCATGTGGACCTCGACCAGAACATGCTGGAGGTTCCAAAGTTTTCAAATTAGATGATGTGATCCTTCAAGATATCCTGAGTTATTTGGCCTTACCTGACCTGGGCAACGCCTTGCCTGCTGTGTGTCCCTTGCTGCTCTTTCTCCGGAGCTGCTGGCCTGAGTGGCGTCGCTTCGTAAAGCCACTGCGCAGATCCAAGATACGACTGATGCAGCTGCTGAACATCCATTCCAGGAGCCTGGATTTGCTGCTGTTTTCTGGTATTTTTCCCGTTAACCCAAAAAATGGGGAATGTATTGGAATATTTTGATATTTTTTTGGCGGGTCCTGGATCTGCAAATCCAAGAGGAGCCTGGAGGAATTGGCACACGTGTCTGAATGTTTGGGAAAATTTGCAGTCGAAGGTTTTCAAGGATTTCGCCCCAGATTGCCCAGCTTTTCCCCTGATTTGCATGCATTGAGTTACTGTGAACTGCCCATCCCTCGAGTGGTATGGTCGCTGCACAGTGAGGGTCTATCGCGATGGCGGAACACCTGTGCCGCGGTGATCGATGGGGAGTTTGCCTTGTTGCCACCCTGGGATCGTTCGCCGCGCAAGGGCTTTCTGCCGCGGAAGGTGCGAATTCTGCTGGGCGTCAGCTTGTGGCTACCCCCAAATGAAGTGGCGGCGGAGCATTCCTTTCCTTCCTTGTACCTAAATGCAGCCCTTCTTGAGCCCGAAAAGTTTGAAGCTCTAGCTGAACGTCATCCTTCCAATCCACCATGCCTGGCAGCGACTTGTGAAGCGCTACTCTTGCGCATGATGCCTGGTACGGCTTCCACATTGGAGGAGTGGAGCTGGCGATTCTGCTTTGGACCTGAGGGCTATCGACATTCAGGACATGGAGACTTGGAAGGCTACAGGCATGAGATTGGAACCCCCGGGCAGCGCCGGTGGCGCCCGCCGGAGCTTTGTTTTGCCGGGCTGGAGGAAAGCGCCCAGAGTCTGCGATTGCTGTTACGCAGTCGTCGTTGTATAGGGCTGTTGGAGTGACAGAAAAGAAATGCGTCTGCCCACATCCTGGGCTGTTTTCGGCAATTCACATGAATGCTGAATGGTTTTAGCAGCTTTGCACCACAAAGGGCAGATGGGCTATCTGACCCTCCAAAATAATCAAGACTGTATCAGGTTTTCACATTGTGCTTCCATGTTATTCTCCTGTAGAACAGACTGAAGGGAAAAATATGGAAAAAATGTGGGACACCTCCTTATTTGCTGGTAAAAAAAACCAGCTAGTTTCCGGCTCCAATTTTGAGTTCCACAAAATTTAATCCAATGAAAACATATTGAACACCCATGTCTGGTTGCTGGTTTGGAACATTTTTTATTTTCATAGTTGGGATGATGATCCAATCTGACTATACAATATTTTTTCAGAGGGATTGAAAATGATTGAAACCACCAATTAGATGTATATCCTCCATTATCCTCCATTATCCTCCTATGACCATCACATGACCATCACACACGGCTCCAGGTCATTGAAGTGCGCGCGGACGTGCAACGAGACGTGGATGGCGCTTGGCATGCCTCGGGCGCCGGCTTCGATCGAACTGCCAGGCCGGAGATGGCCGGAGACGGGGGAACGGACATCGAAGAATGGGAGATGTCTATGGATGCCTATTCTATTATATGATTATATGATTATATATATGATTATATGATTAGATGTTTGATCATGATTGATCATGATTGATCATGATTGATCATGATTGATCATGATTGATCATGATCTATCCAGTAATCAACAAGGAATATGTATGTATCACCTATATAACCTATATATATATACACATCTTTATCACTAGTTGCATTTTGTCGGATTTGATGGGTGAATATCAGCGGAAAGAGGGGAAACCTTGGGTGATTCAACCGCTTGGAGGAGGTGAACCCTGGAGATGCAACATTGTCCGCTCATTTGGATACGGGTCAGAAGGCACCAAGAGGGGTTTGTCTATGATGATGTGTAAATATATGTAAATATCATTGAACATGTAACCCCCATAATAATTAATAGTAATTATATTATGGATTATTATGGTAAATACCAGAACAATAGATAAATCATGAAATCATTATAAATCTCTTGTAAATGGTATGGTATCGGTTGAGCCCCTATGAACCACCACTCCTAGTTGGCCCAGACATGTCCGGGAAATTGTGGCTGTAGCACTGGGCTAATGTTACGTGGCAACGGCCGAAGTGAACTGGCGGTCAGAATTGGGTACTCCCTATGTGTTCCGAAAGAAATACGACCTGGTCGACCTCAACTTTCATCAACCTCAATGGTTTCCACGCCATTTCTTGACTCAACTGACTCAACTGACTCAACTGACTTGCGCATCCCCAGTGAGATGCGCTGATTTCCACCTTGTTCCAGGTACTTGATGCGTGGAGAGGTCTTCATTCCTCACGCCGCCAGAGCTCCATGAGTTCAGCCGATGTACAAAGATAGCGAACTTTGCGTTGCGGTGAAAAGAGGCTGGTTGGTCGTTTCAAAACAACAAAACTGGGATTTGAAATGGCCAAAAAGATCAAAAAGGGGAATGTCGCGGGTATCTTACGGCTGAATACTGGCGTTTTTTTTTTGGTAAAATATGTTTCATTTTTTAATCATGGTTAGGGTGACGAATTATTGCCATGGGTTGAAACCACTAATGAGGTCGAGGTGCGACTTTACAGGGAAAACATGGACTTCAACTAGCAAGGATCAAACAGGATCAAACATGATGATCACAGATTGTCTTTGCAAATGTTCGAAATCCAACAACAACAACAACAACAACAAGAACAACAACAACAAGAACAACAAGAACAACAAGAACAACAAGAACAAGAACAATAACAACGCCAAATACAGCCAAAATTGTCAAGTTGATTATGGTTGATTGCCATCAAACTGGGAAGGAGGTTGGTACAGGAAGTGGCATGTAATCGCTTGTACCTGGGACACACTGGAGACAAATTTATGTGTATATATATATAATTATATATATATAATATACACAATATACACTGTACACTGTACACATTGATACCTCTGTGTATGTATATATATACATAGAGGTATACTCACGCTGGGGGGCCGCAGATCTGGTCCGAGGTTTGGCCCTCATTGTCTTCCTGGCTGGTCGCCGCATGGCGCTGTGTGAAGCAGGGACCATTTTCTCCTTTCTAGCTAATACCAAATATATGATAGACAACAATTATATGATATAGTAAAACTTATTAACAATAGAAATATAGCAATAACAATAGTCATAATAAACTATAGATATAGATATGATAGAGGTTTATATTGGCGGCCGAAGCCTGGCCTCAACCAGAGATGCCAGTGACCCGATGGACCTGTCATCTGAGGGACCAGTCCTATGGATCATTGCTGGTTGGACCTACCTCTCTCTGCAGGACGACTGTTCATCAAATGGTACCCAGTGATTGGACGAAGTGCGACAATGGGGCCAGACACACAGATACACCTTCCTGAAAGATTGATTGACTCAGGAGTTCCATCAGAAAAAGATCGATAAACAAATCCTCCGGGTGTTTTTGGATACCAGTTCCATTTTTAAGTTCCATTGCAGACCATTTTTCAATGGCTTCAACCCCCCAAACCGTTGGCTTTTTGCAGGCCGTGTCGGGTGACTTTCTGGGACTTCAGTCAGATTCCAACCTCGTGGAGGTGCTTCGGCCCACCATGGCCCACCATGGCCCACCCAAAATGAACAGATCCATTACTGTACTGAACCAGGGTTTCTTGCAGGATATTTGACATTAGGGGGAGGATTTTCCATAGACCGCGGGATGAACTGAATGAACACTGAACATCCATATAGCAACCAGCTATATTTTGGTATGCGTCAAGGTTGCAGCAGCTTCCTAAATCATGGGGCTTCATATCCCCAAAACGCTCAAGTTTGGTGTGGGTCTGATCAGGGTATATACCCCCAAACGTTGATTTTTATGGCGTAAAATGATGGTAACACACTATTTTCACCAACTCATATTGTCGCACAATGTCGCACATGTCTAGTCTCTGGTTTTGGCAGGTTGATGCACTGATGGCACTTCTCAGCATTTTGTCGCGGAGCCATCCCAGGCAGGCTGTGCCCGCTGCTGCTGTTACAGTGTTGAGGTGGTTGAAATGCTGCAAATACAAGGCGCAGTTCCAGAGGAATCCCCAAAAAGAATCAAGTAACATCAAAATCCAACCTGATTTTAAAGTCATTGCTTGTGACTGTACGACATGTTTTTCTACTCGGCAGTCGTTGCAGGCAAGCCTTATTGGTGCTGCGCAACATGGCGAAGAGTTCCGGTGGAGGGTATGTCGGTTGTGGTTCGGTTGAACAAACCCAAGTAACTTGATTCGGGGGTGAGTTCAAAGGCATGAGATCCAGCATGTACATGAGACTTTTGGTAAACCCTATTTGCACCAGAACTGTTGTCGGAATTCTGGCCAAGATGTTCAAACCTTGTAATTGAAACGACGTAGATTAAGTGTGGTGATATATGGAGATGCTGGAAAACATTTGGGCAAACCTCAGCAAAATCATGTGCAAACATTGTTCTCAAAATGGGACTAGATGTATGATTCTGTTTGACAGCAGAAGTCAGCAAATGGTTTTTGGCTAGGGCAATCATGTATGTCCCACTTACAAGTTGCTAGGATTATATGGAATGTCGGATGTCGTTTATTGCTAGGATTATCTATTAAATGTTATTTATATATATGTTATATGCTGATAGAGCATGTCCACCATCAACTGTTTCATATACATACATGTGCAGTATGTGCAGATAGAACATGTGCTGCTGAACTGCAGCTGCTTTTTTCTCTCAAGAGCTCTGACGTGAGCACCGAAGCCCAGACTTGGGCATCCAGCTGAGAAAACGAGCACAAGCAGCAGCTTGG
>Ga0126342_10018612_pt1 | contig 11889 bp, 12 predicted proteins | sample Cyp1metagenome_FD_92528 | JGI IMG/M metagenome (GOLD analysis project Ga0126342, IMG submission 92528) | Coral microbial communities from Lord Howe Island, Old Settlement Bay, Australia - Cyphastrea 1 metagenome | ecosystem: Host-associated > Invertebrates > Cnidaria > Coral ... | reverse complement strand
TTCCTTCCTTTTCCTTCCTTCCTTCCTTCCATCCAACACATCTCCGTCGACCACTCAGTCTCGCTCCCCCGCGGCGAGTGCAACTAAACGAGAACCCAAGCATCGAAGATGCTTTTGGGAAAAATACCTTACAAAATGAAATTTGAAACGGATTTTGGAAAGGAGTTGGCATGGTGTGAAACCAAATGCAAAACACATTGTGGCCACCCGTTCTGATATCAAATGACACGTTTTATTATTGGTATTAATTTGTGAGTGTTTGCAATTCTTGTATGCTATTTTCGGGGACCGGTGTTTTCAAAGTATGCTCCGCGAGAGGCAGAAACAGAAAAAACCATTGGCATTTCGATGGTGGCATCCTACGATCTGTGTATTGACTTGCCGCGCAAGTCACAAAAGTTCCAGAAGGTTGGACAATTTGGGATGACAATTGGCAACAACTTTCGAAACATTGGCACAATACTTTGATTTGCCATCTTGGACCTGAATTTGTTGAGCACGTGCATTGTTTGTTCCCCAATCAAACACATTTTGGATAATTTTTTCAGTATTAAAATCAGCAGTTTCTGTTTGAAGGGCAAAATCGAAACGATAATCATTGGCACACAACGATTCTTCCAGAAGTGTCATCCTTTGTTTGTTGAAAATCAACAATTTCAAAGGATTCGTACGCGTGGATGAACATCATTGGAAAAATGAAACGATCCGGGTTGAACCGTGATGGACAAGAGGGTTCTGCCATGTTCTACCATGTTGTCGTGAAGGCAAGAACGAAATGAATTTCCGCAGGCTCGTGGTGTGCAGAGTCCGACATTTTTTCCAAAACATGTGCGAGGCTGTCCCTGGGGAGGAATGGCAAGAGATGTTTGGATTTTGCCGTGTCAGGATGCTACACTTTCAAAACGCCAAGCAGTTTCCTGGTTCAGCCGTTTGGGACGTCAGAGTTTCTTGGCGGAAACTGGGAATCTCTGGGACACAGGGTGACGTCGGTGACGTTGGATTTGGCCCTTTTGAATCCAAGGTTTCAGACCCAAACTGTCCCATTCGATTCCGATACGTTTGGTGCAGCGCTTGGAAACTTGGAGGGTAGCAGTGGTATCCTGAGTTGTTTGGTGGGAACAGGATGGCAAGAGTATACTCCGTACATCTCCGTACAGACCTTGCAAATTGTCAGTCTAAAATGATCAATATATGCCAACATGACTGCTATCCAATATGCAAGGATGCCACGAAAGAAATTAGTAACTAGTTTACGTTTGGTGGACCTTCATGGTCCAAGAAGATAACGATCCTGTCACAGCCGAATGGACAGTAGCTCTTAGCTTTGCATTCTAGATTATATATAATGCAAAAATTGTCAGCAGGTGAAAACTTGCGGATACGCCATACAATATTTCTTCATTGTTTTTCCCTACTCATACTTTTCAACCATTTTTCGGTTACTGCTTAGTGTGTGTGCTAGGCCTTCAGGTCTCACATTCTCTTGCTGTGTCTTTGCATCACAAATTTATCATGAAGTCTCTTTCCAGTATGCGATGTGTTTCGGGTCGAGATGTTTCGTCTTGCGCTGAGGATGACTTGGCCATGAAAGATGCCCTCGACAGTTCATCTTTGAGAGCTGTCCTGGTTGCTGCTGTCTACTTGGCATCAAGCGTACGCAGTGTACGCAGTCAAGCAGTTCAGGAGATGAGGGGGGGATATGTAGAAAATTGTAGAAACAAGAGGCGAGAAACCATAGTGCCTTACCATGCTTCCGGATGCCTTAGGGTGGAGGGAGCAGAGGAACAATTTAAGACAGAGGACGAACATCAATAAGAAATAAAGGACAACCGCAAATAGTCCATGCATTGAAGGAAATCTGGAGAAAGGCCATTTTGTTTCGCAGTTGAAATTGTGTACATTGACAGTTTCCTGATGGTTTTTACATGTTTTTGCCATCTGTTAACTACTTCCTGCTCTTCTTTGTTGCACGACAGAACGCATACGGATCTATGCTGCAAAACTGCGCCAAAGCCTGCGACCGCTGGCTCAATCTGGAGAAGGCCTAAGGGCGATGAAAGAAAAAACTGTGGGAACAAGAGTAACAAGAAATACATACATCGTATACACTAGTGATATAACAAGAAGAACAATAGCAAGAACAAGAACAATATATACTGCCTGTATGCACATAGAACATCCATCCCTTTGAACTCTTTGCGTCCAAACATGTGAAAACCGTGCCAGGATCTGCACTGCATTTTGCTTTGTACTCAGCTATAGAACAGCTCGCATCCCTAGAACGTTCAACGGAAATTGCTTGAAAATTAAGATGACTGCAAACTCCAAAGAGATTTCTCAATCAGAAAACCAGCTGCTGCCGTGAGGCAACTACGGGGAGACAGCTAGCAGATGTTGCATGGGCACTTGCCAAATTGGAACTGCTTGGAATTCACACAACTGGCGGTAGAGGCAGGACACTTTGAAAGTTTTGGCATGTTTGGAGCAATCGAGAGTTGTGAATTCGCATGCCTCTTCTAATTCTTGTTCAGAAATTGGAGTTTGGCATGTATGGTGGCTGGTGGCATGGAGAATGGTAGAGCTTCCAATGCGGCCAGAGTCAGTGATGTTCCCACGTTTGCTAGACATCCAGGGGTCTTTTTGGAACTTCGACAACGTTTGGCAAAAGCAGAGGCGCAGTGCCGAGCAAGGCCTAAAGAGACGCCTTGAGTGCAACAGAATGAGGAGAAAATACTGTACACTGTATGCACTTAAACTATTTGATAACGGACAAACTAATTTTTATCATTCATATGGCCTCCAGAGTCTTGCAACTTATGACTTGTAGAAGTCTAGACTTGTCGGTCGCTCAGGTGGACTTCTTGGCTTCCGACCTTCGGAGACTGGGCACTGGATCTGAAATTTGACCCGACCCCGAGGTCAAAAGTGATCCTTTTTTTTGTGGGGATTCCTTTCAAGCAAGGTGTTTGTTTGTAGCAATTGGCTTGCACTTTGCTGGAATCTTGGTGAAAGGATCTTTCTCAAAACTCATGAGCATAGGAGATTGGTCGCTGATTTAGATCCCACCATACAATCCATACGCAAACTGTGTAAATGCAGATTGGTGACACTGGACATTTGGAATGCCGAGTACTGTTGCTAGTGGTTATCCAGTGTGCGATTTATACAGCGTACAGGAAGCCTGAGTAGAGGAAGTGGCATTTCACATGGTCAATTGCTGCTGCGAAACGGTTAGGAAACTCGTGTGGGCTTTGTCGGTTTTGTCATCGGACGATGTGTGGCTTTTTGGACGTCTTGGTGACAAGTTGGCCGAGCGTCAAGAGGCCCGGGGAGACTTGGACCTCGACCGACCTGTTCCAATCGGACGTATGTGACGTATGTGACGTCTGTGACGTGCGTCCATGGGCAGGATTCTCCCAGAAGTCCAGCAAAAAAACATCAATCTTCAATGTTTGTCCGACTGGAATTGGATTTGCCTCTACTCTTTGCACATATCCATGTGAAGTAGATTCGTGGCTTCAAACAAACTGCATTACTGTAGATAATTAAGTTAATTAGATATCAAAATCATTTCAATATATATATATATATACTAGTCGGACAAAATCGTTGCTGCCAAGAGTGAACGAAATTTCAGGATCCTGTAAGAATTCCCATAGATCTCATTCGTTGTGTTTTTCACTGCCCTTGAAGGAACTTTCCGGTGCCGATGTTGCAACCATTGCCTTCTCATACCAACGAGCTGGTGGGGACCGCGGGGCCCGGACTGGGTCGATGGCAGAAAATCCAATTCGTTTGTAGCTGACTTCACTTTGACTTGCTGGAACGGCTGGAACTGCCCTCTTTCGGTCATTATTTGCAGTCATCAAATTACCCAAAGCCCCAGGATGAAATCTTGAAGTCCAACAGTCCATTGCAACGAGCCCTGAAGATAGAGGAGATTGGATGAGAGATAGAAGAATTTCTTGACACGTGACATGTCAGCGCTGAGCGCGGTCAGGTCAAACCCATTCACTGCTTTTCCGCGCTTTGGCCAAGCGGTTGCCCTTTTGCACGCTGACGGCAGCAGGGGTGGCGAAGCTGGCAGCTGCCTTCGCAGGACCGCCATCTGTGTGACAGTTGAGTTAGGTTCCAAAAGGAGTTGGTGGCAATATCAGAACCAAACTTGAACCACAGCAATCATAGCACTAGGAGACCCTTTGAAGCACCTCAAAGCTTGTGTTGCAGACCCATGCCCTCCTTGTGCAGGTGTTGGTTTCGACGTGCAAGTGAGTCAAGGCAGAAAAAATGGTGGAAGCGGTCACTTCCCAGGAATGAGGCTTGAATAAATATTCTTAAAGTTTTCTCAATCCATTATCAATTTACACGCGGTTCATAATTGCATGAAGAATGTGTTCCAGTTGGAGCTCCTCATTGCGGTTCGTGAAAGTTGTCAAGCTCGTGCTGATGTCTGTGCCGTCGGTGCCCCTGATATCCCTGTGTCACCGCACAGGCGTGTTTGGGGAGCTGCTGTCCCAAGCAACGAAGCTCGGAGCTGGGAAAACTCAGAGATTTTTTTTCTCGAAGACCTCCTTTCACAGCCAAGTTGTTTTCATCTTGAAAAAGAACATCTGGAATTGCCATCGCCGAGGGAAATCGATCACTTTGAAGCACAGGAGGGCCTCGTGGGTCGATGCCATGGCATGGGAGTCTGGTAGTGATTCGTTCTGATCCATTGTGCGTCCGGAGGACCTGGTGAATCTGCTGCACGCCACGGCCACAATCACGAAGACCTTGGAGGCACGGCGTCGCGGCGTCGCGTATTGCCATGCCCAAAGATATGCAAAGATATTCACAGCAAATATATGCAAATCTGATCAAATATCTCAAGCTGTGCTGAATCAACCTTAGTGTAGGATTCCTTGAGCACTCGCTTCTATGCACGTCTCTCATGTGTTCCTCATGTGTTCCTTTTTCGTATCGGGTCCTTTGACCTGGCATGGTTTATTAGGTTTAAGTAAAAAATAGTGACAAGATTTGATTTACCGCAATTTGTCAAGGTCGAAGTCCAAGGATTCCTCGAAGCTGCCTCACGGAGGTTCGGCCCAAATAGCCTTTTCTGCCTCTTTTCGTGAAATGAAGGATAGGATACGCTGAAAAGATTAGGCATATTTAGGTGTGAAGTTCCGCTTTGGCTCTAGTCTCTGTCCTGTTTGCACGGCAAGCTCTAGATTTGAGGTGTGAGGTATTGTCAAAGCCTCAAAACTTCAGCGCTTGTGGTAAAATGGGATAAACCTTGAAACCAAATGGCTTTGCTGAACAGTTTCACAAGAAGCTTTTGCTTCGTGTTCATAGCATCCCAGAAAACCCAAGGTTTCTGAGATTGCAGGCTGCTATGAGACATATGATATATGAGATGCTATGAGCGATCCTTGAGAATTGGTTTGTAGACCGATTGCTGAAAGGAGTGAGCTTGTAGGACTCGATAGTCAGAGTATGACTAAGGTGCGCAGTTTCGCAAGCGCAAAGAGACTTGCTTCTTCCCAAAGACCTTTGCAGCTTCGCTTGGTCCTTTGCACAGCTTCAGCCACTTGGGATGGAACTTCATGGGAAAGCCCGGTGCAGAGTGGGCTGTGGGCTGATGTAACACTGCATATCACTATGTGACCATGTACCCCTGTGATTCCGTGTGCCCTTGTTTGTTTTCTCCTTGAGCGTCAGAGCAACTTCAATTGGGAAGCCGCTACTGAAGTTTTGGAGTGATGGGAAACTTGCGTTGGAAGGGGAGTGTGCTTGTTTTTTCTTTGTTCAACTGACTGTGTGAGATTCTTGCTTTCCATAGGTTGTTTTGTCCAGAGGTTCCCCGCAAGGACTTTGAGACACATTTCAACTGTCTTTCTTGTCTTACTTCCGTGATGACCTTGTGTCGATGTGGATCTTCTTCTCAGATTTGATTCTTTACGTGTTTCGTTCTGATTGCTCAGGTGTACAAACGTTTTGCCCACTTTGGCTCGCGCGTGTCTTGACCATCGAAACTTCCACAGCTTTGATCCGCGTTTTTTGTACCTTGGCAAGAAAATACGCACACAAAAACATCCTTCACAAAAGGGATATATCCTGCACGAGCCCTACGACACTTTGTATCAAGTTCTGAGGAGTGGTCAACTCTGTTGGGCCTTCGGTGCAACACGCCTTTATCTCAGAATCGACTGCAGCGAGTCGCTTTCCAGGCTCAGTTGACTTCGTTGGACACCTGAAACCCTCTCTCTCTCTCTCTCTCTGCTTCAATTGACGTACGGTAAGGTGTTGATGAGCCTGAGCTCTTTGATGCCATCGCTCAAGAAGTGATGAGATCACCCAGCTCCTCAGCAGCATCTTTTTGCACCCGCAACGCTGGCTGTTTTTTAGTCATGGTAAACAATCCAGGAGCAGAAATATGCCACAGAAACAAGCAGAAACGATTGCTTTCCGTACAGTCAGAATACTGTAAATAAAACCAGGGTTCTGAGCTTCCTTGACTGGGTGTGCAAACTTGCACTGCACCAGTGCCCTTGCCTACCACGATACTAGCTCTGCTAGAGGAGTCAGTCCTTGCGTTGTTACTTCCATTCAGCCGCAATCCACCAGCCGCTTTCTACCAGCGGCCCTGCATTTCGCAACATCCCTTGCCCAGTTTGGAATCAGAATCTCCCTTCCAGGTGCTTACCAACCTCGTGACGTTTCAGTTTTGGCATGGTTTTTGGCTCAGCCGATTTGGTGCTCAATTTTCGAAGACTGAGTGAGAGGTGCGTGACGTGGGCCGAGACCAATCTAGGACGGTGCTGAGGTCATTTGCTCGTTTGGGTTACCACCAGCCGCTTCTATTTGATCGTTTGTGTGGTCGAGCTATGGGCTTGCTCGAAAAGTTCAACAGCCAGGAGTCACCAACACATGCCACGGTTTGGTTCAACAGGTTTCGCTTCAAAGTCGCCGTCCATATTGTAAAACAAGCGGTGTTTTTTGATGCACTTTGCATGCTAAAACAAATGATGCAACAAATGAATACAAATGATGCAGTCAGTGTGAGAGGACATGGCAAACATGCTTTGGGCCTTTTCTCATGTTGGCATCTCAGCAGCACCGAGCAATCAAATGGCAGAGAGCCGACAGATCGCCGGTGCCAAGCTGCCAAGGCATCATCGCCCCGTCCGTTTTCACCAAAGCGGCACCGTTGATTCGACAGAAACTGTCAACTTATCGTCTGCAGGAGCCGTGGATGTGGACAGCGGAGCCACTAGCCTTGACAGTTTATAGATGTTTATAGCGTTCAAGGCTGTGTCAACCCTTCAATTGCTTTAGCATGCTTTAGCTCTTTCGGATTGACATCTCACTAGCCTTGACAGTTCTCAGTCGCAGAGTTTTTGGGCCGAAGTTTCCAGGAGCTGGCGTTAGTGGCTTGGGCTTTCAACAGCCAGCTGGACCAAGCGCAACATGTCAGGAAGAGAATGACGAGCCACTGGGGCCGCATTTCTTGCAGCGTTGAAGTCGTGAGGAGTCAAAGATATTCAAAGATGATTTCACATTTTCACATTTTTGCAACTGTGTTGCGCCAGAATGCGCCAGACTAAGGTCCTTCTTGGCAGCGATTGTGTTTGGATTCGATGATGCTGGGGTGGTGGATAGCGGCAGACTTGAGGCGAAGGAGCTGGCTGGAAGCCCTTTGCGAATGTAAGTCAGCAGTGGCAAATCAAATATGAGTGCTTTGTTAAGTGTAATTATGAGTACTTCTCAAATGTGCACATTGTTTTCAGTACAATCAGTACAATAATACATAATAATACACTCGTAAATGACTCGTAAACGTCAAATATCAAATCCGCGCATATCCGCGCCATATTTTTCTGGACACTTCTACAGTCAAGGATCAAGGTTTTGCTATCTTACCATTGGGCGAAGCTCTCCGGGGGGTCGTAGCAGTTGTGGCTGTGCCTATTGGATTTGCAATGAATTGTTAAGTGGTTTAAAGTTTTTTGAGGGTCAAATCCCTGTATTTCCAATGGGTGCTTGAATGATCATAGTACTGGTAGCTAGTGAGGTTGTTTAACATATTTAGCTTGCAGGGGAAAACGTCACAGTAGGGAATAATAGCAAGAAACCGGTGAAGTACTAACTACTAACAAAGTACGAAAATTAATTATAGGGAAGTAATAGGCAAATAATAGGGACGCAATAAGGAAAAAATAATAGGAAAATAGTACGGGAATCATGGGGAAAGAATAGGGAAACAGTGGGGACATAATATGGAAGTAATAGGGGCGTAATACGGATTGCAGAAGAAATAGGGAGACATACGGAAACAATTGAGGAATAGTAGGGAAATAATGAGGGAATAATGGGAAAATAATCGGGAAATAGTACGAAAATCATTGGAAAACAAATACGGACATAATAGGATGATAATGGGGACATCATCGGGGAATAATAAGGGAATAATAAGAAATAATGAGGAAATAACAGGAAAATAATAGGGAAATCATTGAGAATTAGCAATAATACAGAGATAAGAAGGAGATAATAAGGACATAAATTATAGGGAGTAATCAAGAAATCATCGGGTCCTCGAGGTTGCATCGTGGTGACCGATTTGGGGGGTCAACTTTCTTGGTTACTAGCCGAGTGTTGCGGAGGCAGTGGTTCAGTATGTCGGCATCGGAGCGGAGGGGGAAGTTAGACATCGAAACAAGATGTGCGCAAGAAGTTGCTCAGACCAGGAGGGAAGCTTAGATATTGAGACCGCATGAATGCAGGAAATTGCTAAGAGGCACAGGTGTGGGGAAACTTTAGATGCTGAAACAAGATGCATGCAACAAATTGTGGAGAGGCCACGGGGGAACTAGATATGAAACCAAATGAATGCAGGAAGTTGCTGAGGGGCAGCAGGGAGGAAGTTTAGATATTGAAGCAAGATGAATGCCCACGTTTTGTTGCATGTTGCGAGTGTTTCATGGCTAGGCGGGAAGTATAGGTATTGAAACCCAATGACTGCAGGAAGCTTAGGAAGTTTGATGGCACTTGGGGGGAAGTTTAGATATTGAAGCCATGAACACACCCAAGACCCAGGGACTCCAAGTTGAGCCACCGCGTAACTGAGAAAGGCCCGAAGGGGCGTGAAAAGTAGAAATTGAGAAGAGTTGAGAACAGGAAGGAGGTGGGAAACCATATGTGGCGCTGCATTCCCTGCAGCAGGGCCACGCCCGCCAGGTCGCAGGCAGCTTCCAAGCATTGTGCGACAAAGCAGGCCGGTTCTTGGGGCCAAGAGCGTGATCCAGTGGCAGCGTTGAAACAAACGACAAACAAATTGTGGCGCGAAGCACATTTCGAAGTCAAAATGTACAAAGCACCAGGGTTTCGGACCACTTTTGGAGGTTCAGATGCCGCTTCGCTTCACCACACTAAATTACATTACATTACACTACACTACACTCCACTACGCTACATTACACTACACTACGCTACCTTCCACTACACTTCACTACATTACATTACACTACACTCCACGACACTACAACTACAACTACAAATGCAACTACACAACTACACTCCACTACAATACATTCCACTACGCTCCACTACACTAAATTACACTACACTACACTACATTACACTACACTCCACTACACTACACTACATTACACTACACTACATTACACTACACTACCTTCCACTACACTTCACTACAGTACACTACACTACACTCCACGACACTACAACTACAACTACGACTACACAACTACATTCCACTACACTCCACTACATTAAATTACACTACACTACATTTCACTACACTACATTGCACTACACTACACTACCTTCCACTACACTTCACTACATTACACTACACTACACTACGTTCCACTACACTCCACTCGATTACACTACATTTCACTACACTACATTACACTGAATGACACTGCACCACAGATAGACAGGTAGACGGATAGACAGATAGATAGATAGGTAGATAGATAGATAGGTAGACAGATAGATAGATAGACAGGCAGACATGAAGACAGATAGACAGATGAAAGAGAGAGAGATAGATAGATAGATACATAAGATAAGATAAGATAAGATAAGATAGGTAGATAGATAGATAGGTAATTAGATGAAAGCGAGAGAGAGAGAGATAGATCGATAGATAGATAGATACATAGAAGATAGGTTGGTAGGTAGGTAGATAGTCAGAGACAGAGAGGGAAAGAGAGGAGACCTCAAGCACCTTTCGGTCCATCAGTGGATTCGCTCTGCCATCCCTGTTTCACAACAACCAATCTCTCCTTATAGGTTCCCTATTTTTGAAACTTCCGCCACCGCCTTGTGCGGTACTACTGGTATATATATATACATATATATATATTGTCTGGTAATATAGTGTCTCAATACTAACAACAGAAGACCCTGCTCCTCTACGCTCTCGGGCCATCCGTCGTCTAGTTTTTGGAAGGTGGGCACGTAAAAGAAATCAATCCAAGTGTTTCTGTTGCAGGTGCTCAAAACAAGCACAAGCGAGGGCTTTATGAAATTGGACGTGATGGATACTGCTATTGGGCGGGAAGCTCTCTTAATCAGTTTTTGTAAAAGCGAGTCTGCTTGCCCAACTTTGATGCAAGGCCCTCGCCGAAAAGCAAGCAGTGCTTGAGGACGAAATGGCTGAGTCAGTGACTTCGTCCAGGGCCAAGACATCAATGCAAGTGACAGTAGACACATGCAGTTGTAGTGGGTTGTCCGTGTATGCAGCGCCACGTTGCAACCTGTTTGGTCGGAAGTGCGCAACGATATGGCAGTTTTGTTGGCAAACAGGAAGAGACATCTTCTGGGATTGAGGCAGGCTTTGTTTAGTCAACGGTTCAGGCGACAGGCGCCGCAAAGCCAATTCAGCACTTGAAAACGCCAAGGCAACTCGCCGTGCTGCACGAAGCCGCTTCTGAGAACCGTGTGTTGGAGGAACTGCAAGGGTAGTGGCAGTTCTCAGCTATAGAGATGGCTGTTCGATGGGGCCCTTTGCAATGGTTTGATGCGTGGGTTCTTCGTACTTCTTTGTGCATCACCTTTTGTGATGGGGTGGTCTGTGCGCCCAGTGGCCATTCACAGATGCTTGCCAGGAAGCCCTGGCAGCGGCCAATCAGAAACTGATGGCTCTTGGCGAGGCACCATGCCTTGGCTGGCCGGTTGGCAAAACCATGCAAAGTCGATCAAAGGCATATCTTTATCATTGGTTTATTTTGCATAGGCCACTTGAAGGAAGCAATCATGTCTACCAATGTGGCATCTTGAAATCTGGAACCGTGCCAGGAACCCGTGACGGTTGCCAGCAGGCATGGCCATTGCGGTAGGTCAACTGGATCTGTGAAAACATAAAGGTCTTGCAGGGGGCCAAGACCCCAAATTGACATGCGAATGGGACACATAAATATAGTTGCACGGTGTGACAAGGAAAGTAGCGCGTTTGACTCCATGATTTTGGAATTTGGAAAGGGAGGGCTAATTATTTTAGGATTTTTTTTTTGATCAGGTTTAGGAATTATTTTTGGATTCCTGCTTCTCTGCTTTTCCTGCTTCTCTGCTTTTCCGTTTTTTTTGCTTTTCCTGCTTTTCCTGCTTTTCCTGCTTTTCCTGCTTTTCCTGCTTTTCCTGCTTCTCTGCTTTTCTGCTTTTTTGCTTTTCTGCTTCTCCCGCTTTTCGCCTTTTCTGCTTTTTTGCTTTTCTGCTTCTCCTGCTTCTCTGCTTTTCTGCTTTTTTGCTTGTCTGTTTTTCCTGTTTCTTTGCTTCTCTGCTTTTCCTGCTTCTCTGCTTTTCTGCTTTTCCTGCTTCTTTGCCTTTCTCCTGTTTTGCTTTTGTGCGTTTCCTGTTTCTTTGCTTCTCTGCTTTTTT
>Ga0126342_10018611_pt1:5000-11889 | contig 11889 bp, 14 predicted proteins | sample Cyp1metagenome_FD_92528 | JGI IMG/M metagenome (GOLD analysis project Ga0126342, IMG submission 92528) | Coral microbial communities from Lord Howe Island, Old Settlement Bay, Australia - Cyphastrea 1 metagenome | ecosystem: Host-associated > Invertebrates > Cnidaria > Coral ... | reverse complement strand
GGGGGATACCCAAAGCCCTGGAAGACAAGTGGAGCCAGCCAGTCGGCCATGTGAGGTGGGTGGCAGTGGTGTGATCTCCTTAGAAGAGCCGGATCCACCAGACCCGCCTGGGTGTGTTGAATGGATGAGGCTTACTTTCGGATCTCAAAATAAAAACAAAGTAGGCTTAGTTACCGAAGACTTGTTCACCAAAGTTCAAAGATCCAGTCATGATCTGGGCACTCTTTCAATCTATCTACTTAAAAATGGACTATATCTGGTTGGTGGTTTGGAACATGGCTTGGATTTTTTCCATTCAATTGGGAATTTCATAATCCCAACTGACGCACTCCATCATTTTTCAGAGGGGTTGAAACCACCAACCAGTTTTATATCATTTATGAATTGTGGTCCATTTATAATCACTTAGAATCCAGGTAAAGGTTATCTGAATGTTGTTGGATTGGACTTATTGTTCAATGATGTTCAATAGATATTAGTCCAATTAACATAATCTCATAACTAGATTGTGAATTACACCATAGTGATATTCATAGTTCCCCGCTGCTAATCAGGATGGGATTTCAGGTAGCAGGAAATAAACAATTCCATTAGATATGTACAAATAATATACATATATATATATACACTGTATATATACTCTATATATACATGCATGCATATATATATACATATGTATATATACACAAGTATGTATATACTGTGTATATATATACATACATATACATATGTGTATATATATATATAATATGTATATACTGATGTACTTCAGTAATATCTAAGGAGATACCGAGATACCGTAGTAAAACCGATAACCCTGATTTGAATGAGCGGTTCTCACGTGGAACATGTCCGGTTCTGTTTTTTTTCATCATCACTTTGACTTTGAAATACATTCAAGGTCGTTCAGTTGCTTTTTTGACGTGACAAATTAGGAAACTTCGCAACCCCTGAAAAAAGGAACTGATTGATCAAGGAAACCTTGGTGAACATGAAGACATTTCGGCTGATCAGGTCACAGTCCACGGACACTGAAGTGGAGTTGACAGAAGGCATGAATTTAGACAAGGTGCTACCGGGCCGGTGTTTGGTTTATCCTACAAACAATCTACAAAGTTTAGTGGGTTAAAGACATTCTTGTTTTTTGTGTATGTTTTGTTGAATATATTATCCTATACTTATTGTTGGTATGTTGACGTATATATATATACATACATATATATATATACATATATATATATATATATATCCATTATATTTGTACATTACATATTTACATTATCGCATATTTTCATTATCATAATCTACCTAAATGAACATTTACTATGTATATCATATACTATTATTATATTTACATTTATTTTTTTTCATTATGGTGGTTTTATTAATGTGCTCATTTCATCTACCTGGGCTGGTTCAGAAAGGCACTGGAGATCCGGTCCGGATTCCACATGAAACTGAACGGGAGATGAACACAGACTATACCCTCCAGTAAATGAACAGTTCGACCCTGGCAGTCATCGGGGTTGGAAGATTAGTTTCTACTGAAAATATGGCTTGTTTTCAGGGTCTAATGATGTCAATTTACCAGACTATCTATTCCATCAAAAGAGGATCATCTTCAGGGTTGCTCCCATCCATTGTAGATAAATGATAGCCATTGCTGGTGGCAAATTCCCAGCGGGTACCTCGGGTGTTTGGAGCCCTGTTTTCTGTGGGAAAGAACTGGTCAGTGAAAATGTAGGTCAGGGCCAGCTGCAGTGTTCCCACCTTGGGGAATGATGCGAATGAACATCCAACCAACAGTTTTTTTGTTGTGAAAATGAGTTTGCTAGGTTTTTTGGTGCATTTATGCCACAGCAAAACGTAAACAGTCGGGTGAGATACCATGAATTGCCTTCCTCTTCTGCGTCATGTTGGAGGTACAATATGTGGCTTGTTCAAAACTGCGCGGCGCATTGCCCAGTTTTTAAAAGAGGATCCTCAATCCGGGAAGAGGGATTTCTATACCCATGTTTTTTTAGTATGCAAGAGATGCCCATAAGAAGAAAAACACATACACAATGGCTTTATCCACATGATATTCCCATTTATTTCTGTATTCATCATGAATTATCATATTGATTGTTAAAAACCACCGTTTTTATGGATAAATCAACTCCTACATTTTGGTTGAATCGTCACTTGACCATGCACTATGGCGGTTTGCCTGGAGGACCATGCTGTTCAGAAAGACGGCTTCAGCTTATGGATTGATTAAAACACATGACATATTATGTATAATTATGTGTATACATACATGTATACATATAATGTTATATACTGTACACATATACATATATATACATATGCAACAATATATATATATATATATGTATATACTTATATATTACAAATTTGTTCATATCTATATCATGTATACTATATATGTATACTCTCCACCAGTTGGCGAGAAACTCACCAGGGATATCTTTCTCCTTACCTCTGCCTCGATGCGGCGAATCCCACGCGAAGAGTCTGGGAATCGCTCGGGGACTCGGGATCTCCGGGAGGTGACCATGGATCTCATGGGAAAACCATAGGAAAACCATGGGAAAACCATGGGAAAATTTCGGATATACCCAACCTGGTTATGTCAAATAGCTATTGAAAATGGCAGAAATCGTGGAATTTACCCATTGAACATGGTGATTTTTCATAGTTATGTTAGTTTACCAGAGGGTATATGATATATATATATATATATATAATATAGATATAGATACCTAGTTTACAACACCATAGAATAATCATCAATGATATAAATTGGTAAATTCCTAATTTACATTTAGATTAATTAGTGAATATTGATGATATCAATACCTAACCTACATAAACAATTATAAAGATAGATCGTCTGTTTTTTTTTGCATACGAAGCCCAAATCATGCCGAAAATCCTCCATTTTTTAAGCATCCAGCAGCTATTGGTATACCCCCATTTACGGAACCCCGGAACCCCCCAAATTATGGCTTTCCTTATGTTTCAAGTGGATAATTGACAATTTACTAGCTTAGTCACCAGTGGAATTACTATTCACGATGGTATTGATAGTGGAAACTACTAGGCAACAATGTCACCTTTCCTTCCGCTGATGAACTATTCAGTGGATGGTTATCCCTATTAAGTAGAACTGGGATTAGTAATGACAGTAAATGGTTTGGTACGGTAAATGGTTTGTAATTGAGGAATCATTCCAGTAATATCCCAAGGGAACTAGTAAGTAAATGGTTAGAAACGCATCATTACACTTAGGACAGGACATACCCTGATAGTTGTGAAATCCTCCAGTTAATAATCAATTGTCCTGCTTAAAAAAAAAAAATATCCCAGGCCAGTTTCCAGTCATTTTCCATGGAGCTACAGATATATCAGTAAGAGGTGAAATGAACAAGAAACCAACCATCATTTCCTTCCCAGTTACCAACCATCTTGGTTGGGGAATCTCCTAGTAATCCCCCTGGAACTATCTCAGTTCCCGAAAAACTTCTCAGTTCTGCTCACAGGAACAACCCGCTGGTTCTGGTGACTGACCAGAAGATCTCGATGGCTCAACAGGACGACCCAAAAATCCATGGGTCCACTGGGTGGTGATTTTTCTTCGGCCAGTGCAACTCGGTCCACTGCTTGGTGGTGACTGGAACCATGGAATTTTATGACTTCCCCAATAGCTGGGATGGTGATCCAATCTGACGAACTCCATCATTTTTCAGAGGGATCGAAACCACCAACTAGCGAAGGTCCGGTGTTTTGAACTGCCCTAGGAGCTGATTCCCATCCTGACCCTTGCGAAGCAGATGTCAAAGCCACTTCTGATCATTGCCGAGTCCATCGAAAAGGAGGCGCGGAAGACAGAGACCTGTCTCCTGGTTGAAGGTGGCAAACAACATGGGAATATCATGTATGTATATATATATATGTATACGCCAGTTTTTGTACATTATATAATATAATATATATCATTATACTATATAGGGATTACATATACATGATTATACATGTTCTATGTATGTTTATTTCTCTATCTCTGTTTGTCTATCAATCCATCAAAAAGCCCGGTGTGATTCACCCCGCTGATGGTGATACTGGATTGAAGTTCCCATGGTGTTGGGCATAAGAGATGTGTATGGATATGTGTGTAGTTTTATATATGTATGTGTATGGACTGTATGGATACATATATATATATATATAAACACTTGCAATTCATGGTGTGTAGTTATAGAGCGTTTCTTTTCGCCTCTGAGTTCTCATTAAAGCTGCTCCAACCTTTGTACTCTTACCCAGTTTTTTTTTTTTTAACATGGTACTTTGAGGGTCAACTGATTTGTATCTAGTATTATCTAGTTTTCCATATATAAAATCTAGATCGACACAGATCTACATTTTGTCTTTTCTGAGCATCAGCGATTTGCCCCTGTTTTTCATATCGTTGATCATCCATTTTGGGGTTCCTGAAATGGGCCTTACCCCCAGGTCTCAGCCATTTGAGTAGGATGTTCCCATAGACAAACCATCCAGCTATTGGGGTATCTCCGTGAAATCGCGAAGAAAATGTCTCCAGGTCCTGGCGACGCTGATCGTGAACAAGATCCGAGGAATTGTTGATTGCTGTCCCTTGGCCTGTTTGTGTTGGGCTTGCAGGGCTGGAATAACATGGGATACTCTCTGGTAAACTAAGAGCTTGCTATTGAACCTGGCTATTTATAGTTAGTTGTATATATACCCATGTTGGTTTGGTGATTTTCCATAGTAATATCAGTTTACCAGAGGGTATAAACTGCGGGATTCTAACCCCCATAAGCTGGGAGCTATGACCACTAAAGTGGAACGGCAAGGCAAAGTAGTCTTAGTTACCGAAGACTTGTTCACCAAAGTTCAAAGATCCAGTCATCATCTGGGCACTCTTACAATCTATCTACTTAAACATGGAATATATCTGGTTGGTGGTTTGGAACATGAATTTTATTTTTCCATTCAGTTGGGAATTTCATCATCCCAACTGACTTTAATATTTTTCAGAGGGGTTGAAACCACCAACCAGATATATAGTAGCCTTCTGCAAATGTTTTTGGCATAACGCGATACGATAAGCATGATGACTCCCATTTTTGTCCGCTGAGTCCGGTAAACCAATGCATTCACCAATGATCACATTGCTTCTTTTAATATGTATCTTACCCTCTGGTAAACAGCCACATAACTATGGAAAATCACAATTGTTAAAAGGTAAATCAACCATACATGGCAATTCTCAATAGTTATGTTTAATTGCCAGAGGGTATTGTATATTAATTATATACAGATAGATAGATAGATAGATTAGATTAGATTAGATTAGATTAGATAGATAGATATATAGATAGATAGATATAGGTATATATATATATAGATATAGATACTTAACCTTTCAAGCAATGTGTTTTATCAACGTGTTATCCAGACCTCAGACCACTTTTCCAGGATCCTCCTGGGAATTGGATGGACTTTTGCATATCAAGACATGTTTGGGATGTGTGCATGTATGTTTCCTCATGTGCAGTCTATCTAATGTATTTAATGTAATTCAAATCTAATTCAAATCAAATCAAATCTACTCTATCCACTCTATCTGCTCTATTCTACTCTATCTATCGATCTATCTACCTACCTACGTATCTATATACCTATTTAATCAAATCTAGTCTAATCTAATCTAAATCTAATCTTAATCAAATCTAAACCAATCCAATCTGCAGTAAATTATTTGAGAAATGCACACTTCATGTTTGTTGAACATGTTTTTGGATGTCAGGATTCCAGAACCGGAATGATTTGCCAACGACTCAACCACCACGGCATGATTTGCCTGGAATGCTTTCAAATAACCAGCGACAGGACATGTAAGACTGGATATGATACGAACTGGGCCCTGGAAACCTATTGCAGCCTGTTCCATCAGTGTTGATGAGATAGCTGTCAAGACTCAACGCGAACCAGCAGACGTCCCTATTCGAGTATTCTGTATTGTTCTTTTGGATTTTTGACAGTACTACTTCCGATTACGTTGGTACTTGATATGTTTTGATATTGTGGTTACAGCAACTGATTTTGACTCTTCAAAGCACAAAGAGGTCCATTCTGGGGGTAATCTTTGAACACCGCAAACTCGGTTACGCCACCATAGTCACCATGACATGTGTTGGTTGATTCTTGTTTTTGAACCAAGCATCACTTAAAGAATCCTACCCTGGGACCGGTAGTTGAACGCCTTTTTCGGAAATTCTAACGATCACCCAACTTTTTTTATCCCCATATTATGTGCTCATTACGCCCAGTGAAGGCGTCGTGCTCGCAGTGACGGACTTTTGGTGCTTAAATCCCATAGTTGGTGCTTAGATCCCCATTGGTCAATTACCGAAGTGACTTTATCAGTTAAAACTCCACAGACCGTGAAAACACCATCCTGACCGGGCCGTATTTGTTTGTCGGATCAACGACTAGATCTCTAAATTTGATGCATTTTTTGGCTGAATCAAGATCCTCTGAGGGTGCTCTAGACACCAAACTAAATGGTGAATGAATCCAGATGTTTAGTTGTGTTTTTTTGTTTGTGTTTTTTCGAGCCAAGCACAAACAATAAATCAAATCCCCTTCAAACATACAAGGTGAGGCCCCCCATTTTTACAGGTCCATTAATGGTCTATTTGTAAACCCCACTAACTAGAGTTAATTCCTCATCATAAACCCAAACCGTAACCACGGTGATGTGTGTCAACTTCGCTATCGTAGAAACCTGTTGCAAAAAACCTCAGGTGCTGTTCAGGCGCCTGGCTTCGGAGACAATCGGAAAGCCATTTTACAGGAGACC
>Ga0126342_10018610_pt1 | contig 11889 bp, 8 predicted proteins | sample Cyp1metagenome_FD_92528 | JGI IMG/M metagenome (GOLD analysis project Ga0126342, IMG submission 92528) | Coral microbial communities from Lord Howe Island, Old Settlement Bay, Australia - Cyphastrea 1 metagenome | ecosystem: Host-associated > Invertebrates > Cnidaria > Coral ... | reverse complement strand
TTTAATGGTGGTTTCTATATAGTGATTTCTATAGTGTTTTATTTGTGATTTAATTGTGATTTCTATAGTGATTTCATAGTGATTTAATGGTGATTTAATGGTGATTTCTAAAGTGAATTAATGGTGATTAATGGTGATTTCTATAGTGGTTTAATGGTGGTTTCTATATAGTGATTTCTATAGTGTTTTATTTGTGATTTAATTGTGATTTCTATAGTGATTTCATAGTGATTTAATGGTGATTTAATGGTGATTTCTATAGTGATTTAATGGTGATTAATGGTGATTTCTATAGTGATTTAATGGTGATTTCTATATAGTGATTTCTATAGTGTTTTATTTGTGATTTAATTGTGATTTCTATAGTGATTTCATAGTGATTTAGCGGTGATTAATGGTGATTTCTATAGTGATTTAATGGTGATTTCATAGTGATTTAATGGTGATTTCATAGTGATTTCATGGTGATTTAATGGTGGTTTCTATAATGTTTTATTTGAAATTTATTGGTTATTTCTATAGTGATTTCTATAGTGATTTAATGGTGATTTCATAGTGATTTAATGGTGATTTCATAGTGATTTCATAGTGATTTAATGGCGACTTCATAGTGATTTAATGGTGATTTCATAGTGATTTCATGGTGATTTCATAGTGATTTCAAAAGATTTAATGGTGATTTCATAGTGATTGAATGGTGGTTCATATAGTGATTTAATGGTGTTTTCTATAGTGATTTAATGGTGATTTAATGGTGATTTATTGGTGATTTAATGGTGATTTCATAGTGGTTTCTGTATTGATTTCTATAGTGATTTAATGGTGATTTCTATTTTGATGTCATAGTGATTTAATGATGACTAATGGTGATTTCTATAGTGATTTAATGGTGATTAATGTTGATTTAATGATGATTTTTTTTTTATATTGATGTCGTAGTGATTTAATGGTGATTAATGGTTATTTAGACTTAGTTAAAACTGGTCATTTCTAAAGTGAAAATCATGGTAATGAATTGTTATTAATGATGTAGCTAAAACTGGTGATATCTATGGTGAAAATCATGGTGATGAATGGTGATTTGAATCGTGGTTCATGTTGATTTTCAGGGTTGTATTGAATGGCTGATCGAATGACTAAAATTACGTTATCAAATACAGATGTTCACTTAAATTCATTTGATGTTTGTGGAGTAACTGTTGTCACATGTTGTCACTATCTAGCAGATGCAGAAATATATCCCACCGATTCAAACTGTTGAAGCCTCAGATCGTAGGACCGGATGGAATGGATGTCGTGACTGGAAGTGACTGGAAGTGACTTTTCCCCAGTGAGAACGGAACGGAACCAAAGTGGTTTCATTTCCAATATATGGTAGTTTGATGTGGTTTGATATGGTAGTGATAAAGGATTGGTTTGATATGGTTTGATACTCAACACAATGGTGGGTTCCCAAAATAGCTATGACTCCAATAATGATTGGATTTATGGTAGACATGGAGGTGCCCTAAAATGGGGTTTTCCCCCTGATTATCCATGTTTTAAAAATTGTTAAAAGGTTCTCCATTATAAACCAATCATGTTGGGGTACTGTACCCCAATGATGGAACCCCCCCGCATATCGAACTAGTTAGTGGGGTTCGTTTTTTTTCCACCCAACAACACCAAGTTCCACCAGTTCCAGCCTTAGGCTCAGATGGAAAACATCGATGAGGAGTTGGCCAAACCTTTCAAGGAGGCGTGGCCGTTGCCTACCTTGATTAGGGATTGGATAACCAGAACTATGGCTTACGGTAGATATAAGTATAGTTTTTTATAGATATAAATATTGTTTATGGTATATATAACTAGAACTCTTAATCAACCACTATTTCATGGGACATGAGAGTAAGGTATTTCTTAGGGCTCAAGTATAGATCAGTGTTCAAGGTTTTCAAGGCGAGGTACATCCAACTGAATTCAATCGGCAGAAGTATGGCGTATCTTCAGCTCCCAGATAAACTGGTTCTAAGTTCTAAGTTGGTTTTTAAACCGCACTAGTTTTAGCTCTATAGATCTACAATAGACCATGATGAACCCAATAGTTATGAATATCATAGTTCATAGTTAGTTATGTGTTTGCCCCAATGATTTGTTTGGATATATATCCACCATACACTGTAGTTTCTTGGAGTTATGTTCACCAACTATAGGCGTTTTCGTAGACGGGCGCCCCGCGGGCACAACTCGTTTCAGGCGCTGCACTTGGAGCTCAAGAGGCGGCGAATCCGGAACAAGTGGTGAATCGATACAATGTGGGGCCCCCTAGTTGTAAGTTGGCTTATAAAACCCGTTAACTATAGCTATCAATAGTTATAAGTATCATAAACCAAAGTCAACTATAGTTAATGGTTTATAACTTTATTAACTTTGGTTTAACTATAGTCATAAGTATCATAAACCAAAGTTGAGCCACTTATATCTCAACTTAGCTATCTATGGGGCACCACATTGTAGGGCATGACTTCCAGAAATAGGGAACAACAATGGTGGTAGAATGGAGGGATATATGGGATTACCAGAGTATATGTTAAATTTATATCAGTGATGTTCACCATCATTGACAATGGGAATTTCAGGATCCTAAAATGGAAGTACTGTACCATATAAGGCCATATTTTGTGGGGATATTCCCTTACATAGGCCTTATGGTAGGTACCTCCAATTTAGGTTCCTGAAATGGCCAATGGGGGTATATATGGGATTACAGGGATATATAAGGGGATAGTCATGGAATGTTACTGTAATAGAATGAAAGATTACTCTAATATTACTATGGAATACTGATGGGATAGCAATGAATAGTGCTGGCATGTTGGTTGTACCTTTATAGTAAAGTATATCACAGTTTGCGAACTGGAACAGAGCGGGATCCCCCTGGCGATACCAGGTGGCCCAGAGCAGCCCTGAGTCTTTTCTTCATGGAGCAAAAGGCGTTCACCGTTGCCGCTGTCGGTGGCGCCAACTTTATCTTGGGCGGCGGCAACCCGCCAATGACGGCGCCTCCTCAAAGAAAGCAGCCTCCGCCGCCGCCGGCACAGGCGCCACCACCAGCGCAGGAAAGGTCCAGTAACCAGATGGCCTGAGCAAGTTCTTTGGCTCACCAGAAGAAAGAAGCTGAGCCAGTGCCAGGGCACCTGCAAGTTCGGCCTTTCAAAAGGCAAAGGCTCAGCAGATTTCAGCAAGTGGATCTTGCCAAGGTGGACACCTACGGCATAGCCTGACGGAACATCGATTCGAGCCGACTCAGATCGGATGGAAGCTGCTGACAGCGGAGCCTCCAACAGGCCAGTGGGCATCTTCAGTGGTGGTCACCTTCTACATCGGCAAACAGGTGGCTTTTACCGGGCTCGCGCAACAGCAATGCTTCTTCGGCTTTTCTACGGCTACGTCCTCTCGGGGATCAACGCCTGGTTTGGCTTCACCATATTTCATCGGTAAATCTTTGCTCATCGCACTAAATGTTCCATGGCTTCCATAGCTATGCAGCAAATTACCAGAGGGGAGTTTTCGTCTTGTTGGCCTTTACTGTAAGCAAATCCACAATTTTCTGAGGCAAAAACACAGTTCGAATAGTTTTTAGACTGCAAATAACATTGATGGATGATCTTGTGAAATTCCATCAAGACTCGCCCAACAAAGTATGGACGTTTTGGAATCCATTATATAGCAACTATCCAGCTAATTGGCTAGTAAATCATCAGTACGGTGCAGTACAACAGCTGTTTGACAACTTGGATATCATAGGATATACCCCCAACAACTAGTTCGATATATTTGCCATGGACCATGCACCATGGTTATTGGAGTTATGTTGGCCAGCTTTGCGTTCTGGTGCCCGATGGCCCAAGCTACCGCGCAGATACCTTGACGAAAGCTATGTTGCCGAAGGAGGCTCACTTCGGGGCAAGTACGCGTTTTTTTGGTGCAGTTATGGCCATTTATTAGTTTTAATTGGTTATTTCAAGGGGATTAAACATTCCATCAATTGGGTGATTTCAGTACTTAAAACTGGTAAAAGGGCCATAACTGTAAAGGGGGAATACATCATCAATGGAATGTTAATGGAATATTTTTATATGATATTGGTTCCCTGTATATGGACAGTTCTCTTGGTCCGGTAGTCTCATGATGTCTCCTGTTTTTTGGCCACGATTAAATGGGGATGTCTCATTGAACACACAAATTAAAGTAGGAAAAAAAACGCGGTATCTAAAACTAGTCCTGACACACGGACTGTCACCTTTTGCTTCCCCAGCATGTCCCTGAAAAATCCAGCACATGAGTGGGATTTACCATGTAGAATGGCTGAGGTTTGGGTATCATCAGGTCTGACCCATTGACAATTATGGCAAAAGTTAGAATAAGGTTAATCATGTTTAAACAAAATCTTCAGCATCTATCATCAATGTTTCGATATTGGTAATTGTTGGACATGTTTGGATAGTTATCATCCCACTTTCGTAGAGTAGGAACAATATACGAAACAGAGAAAAAATAGAGAACACCTATTGAGTAAAAAACAGCTGGATAACGGACAGGCTACGCCAAAATCGCTAGCAGGTAAGCCAAGCGATACAAAATTCGTGAATGTATTTGGATATTGAGGGTCTTGGACTAATTGATCTAATTGATTATTGCTAGATTAGATATTAATCGAATACATAGCTTGTTCATAGATATATCTGGGTAAATTATAGTGACCTCACTGTGACCTTACTGGAATCATGGTTAGCAAGGGGAATTATCCCCAAATGGCCGCAAAATTCAGGTTAGTGAATCATTATGATTTACCCAGATATATCCAACAAAAATCACAGTTATTACAGTTATGGCTGTTTAAAACCAATAGGGATTTGACCAATGAACAGGGGGATACCCTCTGGTAAACGTTTACATATGGAAAATATTTGTCGTCCAGACAGTTTTGCCTCGTGGCATCGAGCCGAGCTTCCCGAGCTCGCCAGGCACCACCACCGGTGCAGCTGCCTTGACTTTGCAGGGAAGCTCAGACGGTAGCCGGGCTGGGCAGAGTCACGTCAACTTGTGGCAGTCACACACGTGAGATACCTGTTGAGGTCTACAAGTTGGTTTACAAACCCCACTAAGTGATATATTCACCATACTTCACCATAAACCATAATTATTGGAGTTTTAAACCCACTGAGTTAGGGGGCACCGCCTTGTGAGTATACCCCCAGTTCATGGCACATTTTTTGGTGGTTCGTTTTCTGCTTGGAGATGGGATGCTGCGTCGACACCGACTTTGTCCTACTTTCATACAGCGCTCCGGTCCGGCCCCACTTCCACTACACCAGTGGCTGCAACCTGGACATGCTGGGCGAGGCACCCCTAATCCAAGCCTTTCCAAAAACTTCTTTTCTTCACACAAGCGCAAGTGGAGTGGAGGTCTGTGGTCCAAGGATTGGCAACTCAGTGCAAAGCTGATGTGGAGCTTTTTCGCAGCAATACCAGGGAAATGATCCCAAGTAGCAGTCTGAGGTGAGGTTTTCCAGTTATACCCATCAACTATAGTAATATCCCCATAGATCCTAGTTACCCAAGATAGGTGCGTCAACTTAGCTATCTAGGGGACCTCACCTTGCAAGAAGTAAACTGGGCATATACCTTGCTACAAATGATGGCTTTCCCAAAGAGAACCCGCCCCAAAATGGGAATGGCTCAAATCCTGGGCCGAAGGATCACTCCAGGAACTTCACTTGGACAGGCCCCCAGGAAAGCTGAATTGTCCAACTGTGGTATATTGGATCGCATAGCCTATGACAATAACAATGTGTTAAATACCATAAACCAATAACAATGGCGAACATGATAGCTAAGTTGGTTCTTCATGGTCTATTGTAGATAATTATATCGAACTAGTTGGTGGGGTTTACACACTTGTAACATGTTGGGGCCCACCTTGCAGGTTTTAGCCTCTGGTGATTCCAACACTTTGCGAAGCCATGGTCCATGTATAGATGATTTATGATAATTTATGATGATTTGCCTGTTACAAATGGGAACATGGCATGATAGATGATTTATAAATGGTGATTTATTATGGTTGATTATGGTGTATTGTGGCCCACCATTATAAATGGCCTATTATACATGATGATGTTCCAGCGCTATGTAAAATTACCAGAGGGTATATGTCATGGCTTACAAAAGTTCACCGTAGTTCACCCTGCAGATCAATCTCAATCATCAAGCCCAAATATGAGTGACACCCAATTCCCCATTTGGTTTGTTTAAATCATTCGAATTACCATTTGTCATGGGCCATGGAGTTAGCTAAGTAATGTATGATTATATTTGGGATAGTTCGGGGCCTTTAACCTATAACCCACCTGCTAACTGAACACGTTAATCCCATGGCCCATCTAAGTATATGTTATGTGGTCATGCCACATAAAATCTCAAACACCATCATTATATAAACCCCAAGAAAAATACCAATAACCAAATTAAATCACCATGAAATCCCCTAAAATCCAATTAGACTCCATTAATTAAATCTTATCAGTTCCATTAAATCCACGAAATTCCATTGAGCCACGATGAGAAAACCACCTCTGCCAGGTACAGCAAGAAGGGGAAGGAAGTGGGTGGAGACATTGAGCTCGGCATCATTATCTCCGCCAGGCCGAGGGACAAGTTACACGGGTGGTTGATGAGTAGCTCGGAAATGTTTTTTTGGGTGTTTTAAACATGTTTTAACAGGTGGTTTTAAGATGCTGAACCAGGTTGAAGCCCAATTCTTAGTGGCTAAATATAGATTAATTATAGTACATCTCCTGATGATGATGATGATGATGATTGTAAGTGAGGAGCAACGTCCGGGTTGGACGGAACATGTTTTAACCATCGAGTGGTTGGAACTATATAGGGATCGTCTATAGGATACTCCAGTGATTTAGGATGGTTGGTTGAAGATTTGCAAATGGGATTGCACTATCTATTCTGAAATTGGGGATTATCATAGCTTAGCTATATCCCAGTAGCCGAAAATTTGCCAGGAAAACGATGAGATTCGGCCATAAAGAACCGTGATTTATGATAGTTTAAATATATGTGTAACAAGCTGAATTGGGAACATGTGGAAAATGATGATTAACCCAACAGATTTACGTGATGTGCTGAGTGGATGATTTGGTTTATTTCCCCGATGAGAAACCCATAATGACAGTGGAATCGATTAAGTAGAAACTACAGGGAAGCCAATAGCCGTCAATAGCGTATCAGGAGATTCACTTTGAACGTTAAATCCGACGGACGTACTGTTGTTGCATGGGGTGCTGATGTCAGTATGCTCCTTGCTCTTCCAACAACCAAGTATAAAGCAACTTAGCTTTCTAGGGGGCCCCATCTTGTATGAAAACAGATACATAAACCAAAACTACGGCAAGAAGAGAAACATAGTAGGGATACCAACAATGCCAATCATGATGGGTATATTGCTGGGTGCTAGTTTTGACCAGAAATCACTTACGGTCCACTTACGGTGCTTTTGGAGGAACCTGAGCAATCGTCCTTGACTATGCACTTGTGTAGCATATGTCCCGAGATCACTTGGAGCCTCTTGAAAACCAATCCAACTCGTTATGGATATAGCCAACCAGTTGTTTTGGGGTTTTACTTGCGAACAGGCGAGACCATATCAGATACCTTTCAAACCCGAAGTCATGGCACTGTCTAGGTAATTTTAAGTAATCCCTTCCCATATCCTGGGTGGGGTTAAGGTGTTCTTTATGTTTTCCCAATAGGAAATGCATCATTTGGGAAACAAAAGGGGATATGATTTACTTGTTTTGCAGCCCCTTGATAGCAAATCAAATAATTACCCTATTACAGAAATCGTGCTTTTGAATTGGATCTGTTCATGTTGGGGTCCATTTGAGGGGTATTTAATATCATGGGGACTGTGTTATTGAATCAATCTTCATGACATTGGGTAGTTTAACATAGATATGGGCATGGGAATTTGCCAATTTAGTTCGATGATTGACACATGATTTTTCCCTCTGATTCAGACAGTGGTGCCTGCAGCACCACTGCCGGTGCAAGTTGCGGATGGTTGGCTCTACATTTGGTAATTTGTGCACATCGACGATACCGCTATCATTTTGGCCATAGCAAGTTGTCGTCAATGTGCTCGAGCTGCAGCTGCCAGGTGAGGATGATGTGGTTGCTCTGTGTGGCCGTGGATGCACACGACTTTTGCCGTGGGAAATGGAGTGTTGTGTCAGCCTTCTGGATTCTCCACCTTCAGCTTCGGGAGGTGACCCCTCTTCAAGCTGTTCACAACCGTTGCAGGTCGGCTGGCAAAGTTCCAGGTGAGTTTTTGAATTTTTGAGCACGGCCTTTTTCCCCATGACTGTTAAATCGCCTACCGGGTAAATAGCTAGTAACTGTAACCATAAATCACTCCATGAATCAAGAACTGCTCTATGAATCAACTGCTTATTTGATCATTCTATGCAAGGCTATGCAGGGGTACAAGCAGCAAGTATACTTGGAAGGGCAGTTCCAGTTGTAAGTATACAACAATAGTTCTGATAAGGGCCCGATATCCCAACTTATGTTTTTTTTTAAATACCATGGTTGTATCATTCTGTTCACCGCAACTGCACCCCCAAGTAGCTTGCAGTATCCCATTAAATGTCATATCCCATTAAATGTTAAATGCCACTGAATCCAATTGAAAGGTATGCACAATTCGATTAAGTCCCTTTTACCCAGAGTTTTTCGACGCCAATGGACTCCGTGACGTTTGGGTCACCGGTTAATATTGGGTTTACCAAATTAACCACCAAATATATGGTATCCAAATCCCATTATATATATCCTATTAAATCTCATTCAATCATCATTAATTAAGTCCCATTAGATCATCATTCATTTCCATGACATAATTGGGTTCAATCCCATGAAAAATCATGAAATCACAATGACTTCGCCGGTCAGTTAAGTGAATTTAGGTTATCCCTATAGATTCCCCATGAAACATCCATAAATTCATTTTTTGGGCCCCATGTCCCAACTTCTGGTGATGATTCACAGTCATATCCTCAACTGCACCCCCAGTTTTTTTTGGTTTATGTGTTTGGGTTGGAGAATCTTTTTTTGGACTCCAAAAAGGGATAACACATCCACCTCATAATTGTAGATATGTTCTGATAATTGTCGATTCCCTACATTGTGGGGCCACTAAACGTTATGTTCGTTTGTTTAAAAACACCATTAATATATTAATACTATAGTTATTTGCGTATCATAAACCCAAACGTGAAATGGAAGTTATGTTCACCAACTGAACACTATCGTAAACGGGGGACCCACATTGTAGTAAATGGATTATCGTATAATTATTATTATCTTTATTATTGGGATAATAGTGGGATATTTTACCACTTTCTAACCATTAACCACATAGTAACCATTATTAACCACTATTAATCACTAATAATTGATTTTTTGGGGGGATAATAGTGGGTTCTAAGCCGCTTATTAACCATTAACCACATAGTAACCAATAATAAAATTTAATTGGACAACTACTATTGATTAATAGTAATTGGCTAATGGTTAATAGTATTTAATTGGTTAATAATAGTAATTGGCTATTAACCACTATTGATTACTATTATTAACCAATAGCCATGGCCATAACTCCATAACTCACCATGTTTTCTTTGTGAAATCTCTATTCAAATCGCCTAGGCGTGCTCGCCCACGTGGCTTGTGGTCAGGCTCCTGGAGCTCGCAATGGTCACGCGGCGAAACGAGAAACGGCGAGAAACGACGAGAAACGACGAGAAACGACGAGAAACGTGGCAATGGGCCGCAACGCGGGACACGCAAAATGAGGAATTCATCGAAAAACATGGTGATTCAATGGGATTTGATCAAGAAAAACTGTGATTGAATGGGATTTGAGCAACAAGACAAAGGATTTTACAATATTTCAGCAACGAAGAAAATAGTGATAAATTAGGATTAAACCAAAAAATATATGGATTTACGAGCAAACTTGAGATTCAACCAAACAAAATCATGATTTCAGAAACACTAATCGGATGTTTCACCACATGGGATGTTAACGGATTTATATATATATATATATATACAATGGCATGTTTGTTTTTTAGAAAGATAATGTACATTTTGTTTTGGTTTGAACAACCTAACATATGTATATAAATGATTTTATTGATATACTTATCATATGTACAGTCATAGTACGTATATATGACATGCATTTGATGTCTCACCAGTCTTGTATCAAACAAACACATATTCACTTAAGCACTTGTTCACTGGATGTCAGTGGTGCTTCCTGTCACCAGAACGCTAAGTTGGTAAACATAAGATCATATTATACAAGTTTATGGTGTTTATATGGTTATATACCTGGTTATTTGCACATCTATATCTATCTATATGTCTATCTATCTATCTATCTATCTAGCTATCTAGCTATCTAGCTATCTAGCTATCTAGCTATCTAGCTATCTAGCTATCTAGCGATCTATCTATCTATTTATCTATCTATCTATCTATCTCTATCTCTAGCTCTATCTCTATCTCTATATCTATCTCTATCTCTATCTCTATATCTATATCTATTAATCTAATCTAATCTAATCTAGTCTAATCTAATCTAATCTAATCTATCTAAATATTTTTAAATACATATGTGCTTATATATTTATATTTATTTGTATTTAGATGTATGTAAACAATTTAATATATATATATATATACATTTCGAACAAACCATATGTTTAAATAACATAGTTAAACTTGGCATTATATATAGTTCATAAAACAAACTACAGCGGAACCTTTAGATAAGAACCGATTAAGAATTTTCCAGCCTACCCGGGGGTTCTTAAGTGTATAGGTAGAAAAAATGGGAATTATGAACGAGGGTACCCTCAAGCTCTTAATGGTTTAGTTCTTAAGGGGTTCATATGGTGATGGTTTTGCCAATTCATGTTGGCGTGGTATTAGGTTGCAAAGGAGGCGGGGGGAAGACTAAAACTTTTTAGTTCCTGACATTTTTTTCAGTCGCAGGCATTCCAAACAGAGCTATAGGCCAGATATTCCACCATGCCACGGCTTGAAAGTTCATTTTGACGTGGTATTAGGTTGCAAAGGAGGCGGGGGGAAGAAACACACTTTTTAGGCCCCGAAAAGTTTTTTCAGGCGCAGGCATTCCAAAAGAGTTAAGGGCCAGATTGCGCCCAATCATCCTTGGTGGGGCACCCGTTTAGGATAGCTAAGTTGGCAAACATAACTGCAATACGTATGGTTGGAATATTGAATGTGATAATGACAGGTACTCAAAACTGCACTGGACTTTTCAAAAGTGACTTTTCTGCTTCCACAACTGCTTCACAAACTCCGACACTGAAGTCAGCGACTGGAGGCTTTTTGATTTTCGCTGCCTTCATGGAGAGCCCTGCTTGCTGTTTGGATCCAGGATTTGGGCGTCCGTTGCAGGAACGCTTGAAACAAATCAGTCAGAGTCACCTTGCCACATGTTGGCATTCGAAGACTTTTTGAAGGTGATCATGACGGTCGCTCGGGATTCAAGGCTTGGAATTTTCCGAATGGAATGCGCGCACCGATCGAACAAAGCGCTCTCTGAATCCTGTCAGCATCTCAGCACTGCGAAAACGTGGTGCAAACTTTCCGCCGAGTCATTCCTGGGCCAGTCCCAGAAGTTCCGTTCTTCGTTAATTAAGATTAAGCAAGGTTAGCCTTAAATTATTTAAGCAAGGTTAGCTTAATTAAGGATAAGCAAGGTTGCTTAAATTAAGCAAGGTTAAATTTGGATGG
>Ga0126342_10018609_pt1 | contig 11890 bp, 11 predicted proteins | sample Cyp1metagenome_FD_92528 | JGI IMG/M metagenome (GOLD analysis project Ga0126342, IMG submission 92528) | Coral microbial communities from Lord Howe Island, Old Settlement Bay, Australia - Cyphastrea 1 metagenome | ecosystem: Host-associated > Invertebrates > Cnidaria > Coral ... | reverse complement strand
TGTAATGTAATGGTATGTAATGTAATGGTATGTAATGTAATGGTATGTAATGTAATGGTATGTAATGTAATGGTATGTAATGTAATGGTATGTAATGTAATGTAATGTAATGTAATGTAATGTTATGTTATGTTATGTTATGTTATGTATGTATGTATGTATGTATGTATGTATGTATGTATGTTATGTATGTATGTATATATATATGTCCGCAATTTTTTGGAGTATCCCATTAAAATCTATTGATTACATACACATCAACTCCCATGTCATGGTTGGTTGAATACCGCTGTTTTTGTTGGTGAATGTTCATGTTGAAACAAACGCAAGTAGAATAAATCCAATCTCTTGCCAGTTAAATCCCAATTTCTGTTGTTTAAATCTTCCCAGCAAGATAGTTAAAATTCTCACTTCTGTTGGTTAAGTCGCATTTTGATTGGTTATTCAACATTTTGTGGGTGAATTGCACATTTTTGTTTGTGGAAACTCAATCTCTTTCTTTGTTCACAAGACCTTCTTGCTTAGGCAGTGTTGCCGCTGCACAAGGGCCTGAAAGCGGCCGCGACGGCGCGGGAGGACATTGAAAAGAACCTGGCCAGTGGCACCCAGAGATGGAGATGATGGTAGTTGGATGACTTTGGTTCCAACCTTTGAAGCATATATCCACAGATGGTTTAGATTAGTAGTTTACTAAACTTCAAATGGTTTGAAGTCAGAGGATTTCGATGGTAGATGGTCAATGGTTAGCGAGCTTTCAATGGTTTTCACGCTTTTGGCCATTCCTTTTTGGCATTTGTTTGGGATCTCAACTTTGGGTCGCCGTTGAGGTCATTAAGATCCAACAGCTGTCTGAAGAACAGCAGCAAGAGCGGGAGGAGCGCTCCAGGTGCTCCATCTACCACTGTTGGTTGAGGATTTTTTGAGATTAGACTAACCACTAAATCAGACTCTTATTTTTCCCTAAATCATAGTAGGGGAAATCATATGAACCAACCAGTAACGGAATGACAGGGGTTTCTGGACACTGCTCATGTGAGTGGCCCAGACTCAGGTTGATTTGTTGTAATAGGCTTGTGACACGGCTTACAGGCAACTTCTATGAAACGATAGAAAATAAAAATAACTAAAAAAACAAAACCCATTCAAAAAAAATGCAAAACCTAATCCATATCTAAAGCAACAAAACACAATCAATCAGAACAGCTCAAAAGAAAAGTCAAAACAAAAAGCAAACAAAACAAAACACCAAAAGCAAAAAAACAAAACCAACAGCAAAAAAAAGCAAAACCAACAGCAAAAAAAGCAAAACCAACAGCAAAAAAAGCAAAACCAACAGAAAAAAAACGCAAACCATTTTTTCCGTTTTTTTTTCGGCCTTTTTTCGTTTTTTTTTTTTTTCGCATTTTGTTTTGTTTTTTTCGCTCTTTTTCCGTGAGTTCTTTTACATTTTCCGGAGGTCCCGGTCATCAGGTCACCTGCAAAAGAAACAGCACGAAAAAAACAAGCGAACACAAAAAGAAAAAACGAAAAACAGGCGAAACAAAGAGCGAAAGAGGACTGAAAAAAAAACGCATAAAGGTTTGCTTTTTTGTTTTTTGTTTTGTTGCTTTTTCAAAATAGTTGTTTGTTTTCTTTGGTTTTGTTTTTTTCAAAAAATGGTTTGATGTTTTTTTCATTGGTTTTCGTTTTTTGGTTAATTCCTTAGAAGTAGGCTTAAGGCATTTCACAATAATAGGGGGTTGTACTACCAAATATATTGTGGATTATCATAATCCATGGGAATCCCGTGAACCAACCAACCGTTTCGGGATGACAGCAGATTTTGGTCACTGGCTGGTAGGAATCAAAACCACACGTGTGTTGCTTCAACACACGAATTATCCACAACCAGGTCATAGTATCCCCCCCAAACTTGACAGAATTTTCGGGCCTTCTGCGGCCTTCTCAGGCTCTCGCGGGATATCGGTGCATCGCTGTCAAAGTTGCAGCGGATGCAGGCATCTGTTGGGACTGCCGGGCGGCAGGCCATCTCTGGTAAGTCGCCAGCAATTTCTGGCTGATCTTTTGGAGAACCCCATTTTCCATGAACGGGAAAAAAACTGTACATGGCTTAACACATACAAAATACGTTTTTAAAGAATCCATCTTTTCTCATCTTTTCTCCATTTTGGCTGAAAAAAACCACATTCCCATCATGGGAAAGCCTGCACTAAAAACACGACCCCGCAGAACTCGTTGCAAGGCCGAAGAAGAAGAGCTCCGGAGCCAGGAGAACGAACGTCTGGGCAGCGCTGTGGAGTCCATGCAGGAGGCCTGGATTTTTTTTTGGGATGAAGGAATCCCCAAGTTGTAGCAGGTGATAGCCACTTTACAGGATTACTAGGAAAAATGATAGTAATCTCATGTAATCTCCGTAGTTGTCTCCAAGTTATATCATGCTTTATAGAGAAAATGATGATTCACTGGATGTAGGAACACCACGTAAATTGGAGAAAGCCATGGGTAGAGAAACTGCAATAATGATTGGGAAGAACATCGACAGCGATATGATTTGAGCAGCAAACCTTAGGGCAGAAGCCGAGGGATAGACTCAAGAACTAGGGATGTTTGATGACACAAGAGGGTATATCCATTAATATTCCATTAATCTTCCACTGATATTCCATGAATATCCCATTGTATCCATAGTATACCAGCATTTTTTCCATGAACGTTCCATTCATATACCATTACATACCCATTGTACCACCATTTTTGTTGGTTAAAATCATATTTTTATTGGTTATTGGTTACCATCAAATCGTCGTTATGTCCCCACTGTTGATGGTGAAAGAACCATGAAAAATCACCATTTTTAATCATTAAATGGTTAGATTCTCCATATAGCCCTTAGATTCCCCATGATGTCACCAAGCCAACGGAGGTTTCCCGAAGCTTGCGGCACTCCTACGAGGCGCGAAAACTGGGTGATTTACCATGTGGAAATGGGTGGAAATGATGATTTAAACCATTCAAACTGGGATTTAAACATGATCTAACATAAGACTTCACCAACTCAAAATTCAAATTTTTCGGATGGGTCAATAGCTATAAGACAAGGGCTTGATGAACATCCAGGGTCACAACAGCAGGGGAGCAGAGTGAACAGTTTTTGCAGATGTTTCTTGCTGGTCCAGGCGTGGCTTGTTTGACAAATTCTGGGAAAAGCTTCAAAACCATCAAAAACCAGTGGTGAATCAACCTTTTACTGAGTCAAATTCAGCAATCTTCCATGGGGAGATGAATCCCAAGGACACACCCACACATCATAATCTGGTTGGTGGTTTGGAACATGGCTTTTATTTTTCCCTTCAGTTGGGAATGGAAAAATCATCCCAACTGACGAAGTCCATGATTTTTCAGAGGGGTAGGTATACCACCAACCAGATTTAAGATTTATAATCCATTATAAGTTGGTATTAATATATAAATATAATGGGTGACAATATCATAGCTATTTTCTGGGTTTATCTGATCATTCTGACAATTGCTAATAATGATCAACCAGATTATTATTAAACATCATTAACCATATAATAACAATATATAAACCCCCATTAACAGTATATTAACCACCAACCAGTAACATGCAGGACCTCAGATATCCCACTAGGCATCCCCATGATTCTGTTCCAAGACGAGGAACTGAGACAACGCAGTCAAGAAAGCAGCGACCAGCTACGGTCCACGTCAGGGGAACCCAGGCGGTGTTTGATGTCCATGGTGGTGCCAAGTGTTTGATGTATTTGTATGTATTTGGAGGTTTCTTAAAATGGGGAATGCCCCAAGATTGATGGTTTATGATGGGAAATCTTATAAACATAGATGATTTGGGGGTAGCACCATTTTGTGGGAGACTTCCATTTGTATCCATTTGTTTCATATGTGCCATGGTCAAAACATAGACTATTTTCCCAACAAAAGGGTTTGGTCATCGATCTATTAATAGATACATGTATATATATATACACACACACCCCCATAATAAGGATTCCCAATATGAGATGGATGACAATACCCCATATACCATGTTTTGACCATGACACCCGTGTTTTCGAACCGGGCTAATTCCAAGAAAACCGACAACGCTAGAATTCTGTATTATAGATGCAACTACGTGGAAATATACTGTACAATAGGTATATATATATAGTACATGCAGTATACACATTTGGATCCTCATTCGTGGCCATGAGCAGTTGATTCAATACCACCTTCCTTCATCAGTTTACCAAGAAAGCCGAGGCTTTCTCGCGAGGCGGCTGCGAGACAAGCCAAGTTGGAGGTGATTTCGTCCGCAGTTCTGAGGAACCCATTGGGATTTGGAGTTGATCTCAAATGATTACCTCAAAAAAACATGGTGATTTATTATGATGACGATAGTATACAGTATACAGTTCATTAGGTAATCGTAATCACCAAGAAGATGGAACCGCAAGTATCGCATTTTTGCAATACATTTTACTTTTTTTTTGGGGGAGGTTGCGAATGGGTTGCCATAATCAGCCCATTTCAATCCATGGTTGGATGTTAGATCGGGAAACGCCAGGCGATTGACTCGGCGGTCAGGGCGCTCGGTCGCCAATCGAAACCGTTTCTGCTGCACTAGTTTCAGCTTGTTTTGGTGGGAAATCCTGCACCAGTTGATGTTTCATCCCATGATTTACCCTCTGGTAATTTAACATAACTATGGAAAATCACCATTTTTCATGGGAAAACTCACTATTTCTATGGCCATTTTCAATAGCTATTTTGACATAACCAGAGGGTATAGGGTTTCAACAGGTTTCAACCATTATGATACATCGGATCCATGACGAGACTGTCGCCCGCCCTGGTAGCCATCTACAGCTAGATCAAATCTTAAAGTCCCATTAGACTACATAGATCTACATAGTATCCATTTAGCCACTATAAACATGATCTCTGGGATTTAACACTTTCATTTTTCTCATATTTAGAAACTCTCACTATCTCCAGCTGAGAACTCCGATCCGCTGGTTGTCCCGAGGTCAGAGAGCTCAGGAGTCAAGTGTCAACCGAGACCCAGCAACGTGAGGCACAAGCGAGACACGACATGGAATTGTACTGTTTTTTTCTTTCTTTGATGGGAATATATATATATACAATATGTAGTGAGAGTTGTCTATAGATCTATCTTTTATGGGATTATCAAGATCTAATGGGATAATCTATAGATTTTAACAGATTAGATTGGGAATATAGTCGGGGATAGTCTATAGATACAATGGGAATTAGTCCACAGACACAGAAATAAAAATGGTGGGATTTCACTGGCGATTTCACGGATAGCGTGGGGATATCACTGATATAGTGAGATTCTTCATGAGAGAATGCGAAAGAGAACCAACACTGTGGAAATATCGGAGGTATTTCACGATCAATGATTCGTTGCGACCTCATGTCGCCACGTCACGATTTTGAAGTATCCCAAATGGATATGATTTATGGTTGATACGTTTCGACGTGGCCAAACTTCATGTTTGTCCCAAATCTTCATGTTTGTCGCATTGTAAGTCTGAAACATTTGGTGTTTTTTTTTGGGGGGGGCCCAATGATTGATCGGATTTGGTTTAGAGAATTGGCAATCATGGTGAATTGATCGGCCCAAATTTCTGAATTGGTTTCCTGCAGACCAATTCAGTGAATTTTTCGAATAAATCCTGGTTTTTATGTTGGACATTGATTAGTGGAATGGTGAATTGGGGGAAGTTTTTTCATTGACTCCCCAATTTTAACATCAATTGTTTCGGGGAGGTTGATCCATCACTGAACATCCAACGACTCAACATTCACGATTCAAAAAACGCAACAAAAAACACTAGTCGTCACAGTGGAGCTCCATTTTTGCCTGGGATAAGCATTAAAGTTCTAAAAAATGTGCCAATCCTTGGTCAAAACCATTGGGAAAATCTGCTCCAAAGATTTCTGCGAGAGGTGAGTGTGAAGCACCTCAGCGGCGAGATTTACGCCGAAGTCAAGGTGTCAGTGGGTTTCATGGAGACTTTTTTTGGGAAATCACCTTACGAAATGGAGGTTTTGCTGGGAAAATATGGGAAAATCATTTATACCTGGAGATTCAAACCCACGCGAAATGGGGAAGATGTAGAATTTTAGCAGAACAATCTACATATATTAAGCAACAATTATATGTGAGTCACGATTTAGGACGCAAATGCAGCGAATGCGGTGAGTTTCGCTGCATGATCCTCGCAAGGGGAGATTGTCTCCGTTGTTGGGAGATTTTCTGTGGGGAACCCCATTAATCATCTAAGATGGTCATTTTTGACCGGGGTACCCCCAAATTTGAGAAGGACCCATAGACAAAGTGGAACCCAAGAATTTTCCAAGCCCTGGACTCCCTGGACGGTTTGGAGTTTCTGGATTTCAGGGTGTCCTTCAAAGCCTCTGACGGAGCCAGGCTCGAGAAGAAGCGACCAGCACCTTGCCGCAAGGTGTATCCAGGGTGCTGTCAAGTCCCGACTCTAGGGCTTCGAGTGGAACATCCGCACGGGCAACGAGGAACCAGGAACAACTTCATTGAACTTGACGGAAATGTTCTAAAAAATCCAAATCCGGCAATCCATTAGAAATCCCTAGAAATCGCCACAGATCCCAGGCCGGGACCGGCGTGCCATAGAGGAAGATGTGGCCAAGGCGGTGCGAGAGCACCGCAGGAGCCGCGAGGAGGAGGAGAGGAAGGTGCAGCAACGGCTGTCCGGGACTCAGATGGGATGGAAAATGGAGATTCTTTGCTGCGATTTTCAGATGGTTGGATGCTGGGTGGGTGTCCAGACATGATTTGATGCACGAACAAGAGGGATTGAAAACCAAAATTGGGATTTGACCGGGATGCACAGATGATGATGGCTGATATGTACTGGGATATTTCCTGGATATTCATGGAACATACTGTGGTAAGCCTGAGAATATCATGTCCTAGTAGAGGATGGTTGGTGATGGGAAAGCAGCTTTGGATGATAGAAACTGGGGCATTCAAGCCACGCAAATTTGGATTTTAGCTTCAAAGTCGGAACTACCTCAAAGTTGTGCCCTCTAGATGGATTTATGTTTGGGGATTTTATGGGATTTTCAGATTTAACTCAGCATTGAACAAGGCCAAGAAGCCCGGATAGTGTGGCCATGGAGAAGCGGTGAGTTGGCCCCCCCGTGGTCGGTTCGAGGCTGGAGACCTCGGCGCAGCTGGCGGAGGAGCGCGAGCAGCGCCTGGAGCAGCTGCGCACAGAGCGGCTGCGCCTGGAGGAGCTGCGAGAGGAGCTTCAGAGGCGCTGCAAGGCCTTGGGGGAACAGGGCTTTGGGATGGTTTGGGGGGTTGGGGTTAGGCAGTTTTGGGGTTGGGGAAGTTGGGGAAGTTGGGGATGGGGCTTGGATTTTTTTCTTAGATAAGAAAGAATGATACAAATAGACATTCATGGTCAGCCCAAGACATGGTGAATCAGCCGTAAAAAACGACCTTTCAACCCCGCCACGGTTAGGCCTTCGAGCAGCACAGCGAGAAGAACGGCACCGCCTTACAGCGCCTGGAGGACTGGAAGAGCAGCGTGGCCAAGGACGGCACGGTGCAGGGGACTGGAGAAGAGCCGGGATGGGTTTGAGACATAAAAATCATAAGATCAGGATTGGACCAATAAGAACAAACACACACACACATGCACACATATATAATATACATATATTACATGTAATTATGTATATAATTATACATAATGATTAATTATATATTATATTATGTATTATACACATGATCAAATATGTGGAAACTTGACCAGCGCAAAGTTGATAACTGATGGTTTACGGAACAAATATGGAGCTAAACAACTCGAAATTGAGAAATGGGGATAGGTCACGACACAAGACTGACGGCCGCAACCGTCCAGCTACATCTTGGTGATTGGTTGTAATTATGATGGCTACCCATGGTTGGCTAGTTTGAATACCATTTTTGGTACAATGACTGGATCCTACCAGTGAAAACCATCAACATATCCAAACACGACTGGGGTTACTTCCCTACCGTTTCGCTAGGGTCACATCACTTGGGTTAGTTCACCCTGTTGCAGCTCCAGCGCCTTCTCAGAATTTTCCCCAGGAGGGTCCATAAAATGGGGTGACAACTTTTCGATAACACCAAATTAGTTGAATCCCAACATTTACTGGGGTCCACCGACCTGGCTTGTCTGTACCAGGAGCAGGAGTTGCAGCTTGCGCGGCTCAACAAGAGCTGTGATGAGCTGCGACAGGCCGCGGAGCGGGAAAATCGGGTTCAGTTTCAACATTCTTTGGAGGAATGGGCGTTTCCTGAAATGGGGGATCCCCAAAATAGATGGTTTATAGTGGAAAATCACCCTAAAATGGATGATTTGGGGGTACCACCATTTCAGGAAACCACCATATGATGAGATGCCAGGTCACATCATGTCAAATATTGCCAGGATTGCCTGGTTAGCCGGGTCTCTGACCCAGATGATTTCAAAAAAGAAGGACGGATCAAGCCTATTATTACACATTATATATATATATATATATGTAATAATAGGTTTTGATTACATACTAGCATATATGGGGGAATAACCATCCGTGATCCAGCTATTTTAGGGTGCCGTTTCTTTTTCCCATGGGACTTTTTCAACCGGCGGCACCGAGCTGCAGGACCTGCTGGCGGAGACGCAACGGATCGAGAACGCCTGCCGAGTGGTGGAGAACAAGAGCCTGGAGGCGGATACCCACCTTGGTCTCTGCGGGGGGGTTTTCACACGATTTTCTGATTTTCCTGCTTTGGAAAATGATCCACGATCGAAGAACCTCATTTTTAGGGGATGCGTTGAAATCCTAAACCATTCCTCGAAGCATTGCTTGCACATCCTATGTGAAGATACGTTCATATTCCACTTTTTGGTTGCTGAACTTCCTAAAGAAACCCATCATTTTCCCGTAGTTCACCGTAGTTCCCCCCCGGCAGGTGGAGTCCTCGCTCCGCAGCGAAGGCACCAAGCGCCAGGCGCTGGGCACCACGCTGCGCGAGGCACTGGAGGCGGCGGAAAGGCAGCGGGCGGAGCAGATGCAGATGGAACGACAGCAGAGGGAACAGCTGCAAATGAAGCAGGTGGGGATGGGGTTGGGGAAGTAGGGGAAGTAGGGGAAGGGGGATGGGGAAGGGGGAAGTTTGGGGGGGATGGAGGAAGAGGGATTGCTATTTTCGATATTTTGATTGGACGGGAAACGCAGGAGGAGCTGCATAAGATGCTCCTGGAGCGCCAGAAGGAGCGCCTGGCTGAGCAATGCGTGGAGCAGCTGGCGCAGCTGAAGGAGCAGCTGGCCGAGGACCGAGAAGTGTAGGAAAGGTCAACATTCTGAGCTTAAAAAATTAAAAAACCATGGATTGATTAACACCTTCTAGTGTACAATAGATAAGCTGTGGGTCCAATAGGATGACCTGGTGGTGAGAAGTGAATTTTTGTAGCTTCTGAGGTGTTTTTTGTCGCTGATGTGAATCTTGGATTACTTTGGATTGGTAAAAAGGTGGAAACTGAGTGAAAACGAGTCTCCGGTATGAAGGTCCATCATTTCGACCAGTGCCTTTCGAACGGAGATTACATCACATTACTCTATATCACATCACATCACATTATGTGACGTTTTACACATTACATTGAGATACATTAAGTTTTTTTTTAATTTTCCGAAGATATCCCAAAATTCAAATCTGTCATTTTCCCAATCCAACTATTTCATTGATATTTCCATTGATCTTTCCATTTTTCCATTTTTCGCCATATCCAGTAGCCCAGGACGCGGCACGTCGCGACCACTGGGAGGCGCAGAAACAGCTGCAGCTCTCGCAGCTGACTTCGGCGCAGGCGGAGCAGCAGCACGGCCTGGCGGAGGCGCAGCAGCTGCGACAGCACTGCGAGGCCAAGCTGCGGGAGGCGCGGCGTGGACGTTGTGGGACCGGGTTTGGCGTTGTTTTGGGGGGCCTGGGATGGTGATTTTTGGAAGAACAAGTCTATATATATAAGAAAAATGGTTGGAAGAACAGGGGTGGAAAATATGGGGATTGAAGAAAGATGGAGGTATTTTGAAGCTGGAAATGATCTAAATCTGTTGATTCATTGGGCAATTAATGATTGATTCGTAGATCTGCAACTAGCTGGGCGGAGATGGAGGTGGTTTCTGGTTTTGGGAAGCTGAAACATAGGGGACGCTACTGTAACAAGAGATGGTAACCATGGGCAGAACTTGTGAAGGTGAGCCATGCCCAATCCCCTCTGTTGCTACTGGCAATATCATCGAGTATAGATGGCAAAAACCTGCAACTCATAGATTAAGGATGACAGAAGGTGATTTGGGCACGGCTTAAGTGGTTCCAAAAAGGCGAGTGTTCTATAGTTGTCTTCACCCTTTTTAGATGATTTGACCTCCCAACAAAAAGGGAATCTTCCATATCAAACCAATTAAAACCATTCAGAAGTATCACAGATTGAAATCATTTCACACCGTCTTACTTCACATATATATATATAGTTATATTTAATTATATTCAATACTACAATATAAATACGATCCGATAGTACTAATATATATATATATATATATATATTATAGTAATTATATGTATATATTTGTAACAATAAATGTAATATATAATACATATAAACATATATTTCATTATTGAAGGAAGTTTAGAAGTCAAACTTCCGACAATATGGACAGATGAAAAAGCAGAGGTGGGAAGAGTCAGAGAAGAGAAGAGTCAGAGAAGAGAAGAGAAGAGAAGAAGAAAGAAGATCAGAGAAGAGAAAGAGTCAGAAGAAAGAAGATCCAGGTGCGCGAAAAGGTAGGAAAGTCGCGAAACACTGTTCTTTTCCAATGTCTTGGGGCTCTGGAGGGTCGAAAAGTAGGCTCGCTAAAGCGGCGGGTGCGGAGCCACCTGGCCAAGTGAGAGATGAAAAATTGCACGCCGTTGTGGCGCGAAGCACGTTTCGAAGTCAAAAGTGTTCAAAGCTGACGGTCTCGGAGCACGCCGTTGTGGCGCGAAGCACATTTCGAAGTCAAAAGTGTTAAAGAGTGACGGGTTCGGAGCATTTTTGGGCGTTTCAGATGTCGTTTGTGTGGCAGGCGCAAAGGATTCTGCACCTTGCTAAAAACCAGCAAGACTTGATGGTTTTGTAGCAGTTCCAAAAGCGTTGGCAGGCGTGGGACATTTACAGATTTAAAGAGGATCTGCAAAGATGAATTTCGCGTGCCAGGCGCAGTGCAAGATACATGTTCGTCAGGGATGTTAGGAGGTCCTGGCGCTGATTTCCGGAGAGGCGTTGCATTTTGGAGCATCAGATCTTCAGGTTTGCTACGATGATTTTGCGTGACAGGTGCAGCACTTCGTATGACCTGCCTCACTTTTTCGTGGCAGGCGCAGTACTTTAGACAGGTGGAATGGAAGAATCGCAAAACGCATTGGTACGAGGCCGTCAGCTCTGCATTCAAGTTTCCATTTTTGAAGGAAGTCTCGCAGAATAGCTTCGTTTTTGATGTTGCCAATTTGGAAAAGTGAGGAAGTCTGGCAGAACTTCTTCGTTTTTGATGTTGTCAAGTTCAAAAATTGAAGAAGTCTCGCAGAATTGCTGGCTTTTTGGTGTTGTCAAGTTCAAAAACTGAAGAAGTCTCGCAGAATAGCTTCGTTTTCAAGCTTGCAGCTAGACAGACAGACAGACAGACAGACAGACAGACAGACAGACAGAGAGACAGAGAGACAGAGAGACAGAGAGACAGAGAGACAGAGAGACAGAGAGACAGAGAGACAGAGAGACAGAGA
>Ga0126342_10018608_pt1 | contig 11891 bp, 10 predicted proteins | sample Cyp1metagenome_FD_92528 | JGI IMG/M metagenome (GOLD analysis project Ga0126342, IMG submission 92528) | Coral microbial communities from Lord Howe Island, Old Settlement Bay, Australia - Cyphastrea 1 metagenome | ecosystem: Host-associated > Invertebrates > Cnidaria > Coral ... | reverse complement strand
TATAATTTATCTATACACATATTATACACCTACACATATACATAAATACATGTATGTATGTGTACATTGAAGTTCATTCAATTATAACTACATGTGTACTTATATATATATATATATACATATATAGATATACATACGTACATATGTGTATATATATATATATATATATATATACATACATGCATATGAGTGTATATATATATATATAGGTATATATACTCATATGCATAGATTTAAGCACACACACACTGATATATTGGTACATGGAACATGAACCTCGGGTCCGGCCTCAAGGCGTGCAACTGCACCGGTGTGGTGGGCTGTAAATTTCCGGGCGGAGGACCAGGGCGCTTGCAGCCCTGCCCTGTGGAGGTCGGAGACGCGGAGACGCGGAGATGGTAGCCAAACAGGATGGCTTCACCGTTGGAGCCAGCAAAAACATAGGGAAAATCTCGGAAAATGGGAGAAACCTAGGGAAAACCATAGGGAAAATATGGGAGGTTTTTCACTGCTTAACTGTTTGAAACATCTATGGATTTATAGCTGTTTATAGCTGATGGTCGTTAAGTTGGTGAACATCTCCAATTTAACTGTCGGGTTTATGGTAGATATATGATATATGGAAGTAGCTACTATGGTTTATAAACTAACTTATAACTGTGGATAGCTGGCTATGTTGATTTAATTTACCAGAATGTAATTGTTGCCTTGATTTTGGGGACATTATCGAACTACTGTACATGGGGTTATCGACCAACAAGCATACCGTTTGAGGGCCCGCTATGTCTGTGTGAATTGGATTTTTAAAGTATCATTCCTTTTGTTATTGTGTTTTTAATTGTGATGCTATTAGTAACTCTTATCTTTATAATGGTTCATTCTTTTGTTTTTATTCTCATGGTGTTTTTTGGCAATTGTATTCCTTATCGAATGGCAATACTGTAAATGTCAACGTCTAAAATATGTAATTGTTTGGGTGAACATTGGTCATCGGTCAACTGGTCTTGAAAAATAGGAGATGGATATGTGTGCGTTTTGTTCGTTTCACCCTTAAGAAACGTACTATATTCATAGTATATATATATATATTTAAATCCAGCCTAATTTAGTGAATGCAGCATATTTAATCAACGAGATATCTGTTTTTTTCTATCAATGGAACTTAAATAATCATATGGAAGATTATGGAAGTATGAATAACAACTCATAGTTAACCCTTCCCAGTGATATTAAACCCACAGCACCTTTATAGGATGGAAACCATCCAGGATGGGACTGATGGGACTTTTGGTGGCCGGCCAAGATCCGACATGTTTTACCAGATATTCGGAGACTTAAAATATACCCGGCCTGGTAAACGTTAACAAAAAGCTATTGAACATGGCCATTTATAGTGAGTTGTCCCATTAAAAATGGTGATTTTCTATAGTTATGTTAGTTTACCAGAGGGTACATAGCCTCTGGTAAACATACAGAAAATTATGGAACATCACATTTTTTATTTGGGTAAAGCACCATATCCCATTCGTTTTTGGGGTTGAAGCTGCCAACTCGCCACGGCAGGTCGAAGCTCACTGATGTCACGACACCGACTCTGGTGTCGCAACCTTCAGGTGCAGTTTTCAATTGTGATTTCACCTACAATGTGGGACCCATCCAGTTATAAGTTGTTTTATAAACATCATGAACTATAGTTATGAATTATAAGTATCATAAACCTTCATTGTTGGAGTTATGTTCACCAACTTGGCTATCGAACTGGGACCCCACATTGTAGCAAAAATGAAATGCAGTGAATTTCACCCAACAAAAGGGGAGGTTTAAAAATTAGGAGGGCTAAGTAAAAGCAATTGGCGAAGATGGGTGCACCAGCTGTTTTTTTGGTGCCGCGCAGTGTATTGTTCTTGTTTCAGATCTTCCGTGGCTTTGTCTCTGTAGCTTTGTTACAAAGCCCGTTGCGAAGCATCCGAACTGGGCGGACGGTGTCAGGCATATCTGTCACATGTGTGTAAATACACATGTATGATGTATTTGTATATAATCGTTTTCTTAGGTATTATACCATACATGTATGTGTATACATGTAAGTGTATATTATACATACGTAGATGTAGTCTCATATATATATATACACGTACATGTGCATCTATATTAGGTTCATGTATGCATATTTTTTTTACATATTATACATATGTTCCCCTCTGTTGAATAGGATATACTATCCGGCAAATTAACATAGCTATCGAAACTGGCGATTTATATATAGATCCCAGATGCTTCATGTATGGAATATTTACCTACATTTACCCCAAAATGGCACAGTTTTATAGGTAAATATTCCCTACGTGGAGCATCTGGGGATAATTGACCCATTAAGAACGATGATTCTTCCATAGCTATCTTAAAGCACCAGCGGAACTTGTTCCGCAGGTCATTCGTGATCTTCCGTCGTCAGGCACGGGTAGAGGTGTTGATCCATCCACGTTAATATCATTAATAAAAGCCATAGTCAAAACGTAAATATATATATATATATATATATATTTAGATATTTAGATATATGACACATATTTATTATATACATACATTGATATGTGCGCATGTTCAATACCGAAATTTATATTCATCAACGTTGGTGTTGGATACATAGTTGGGATTGAATTGTACTGTAGATGATTATATTGCAACCCTTTAAAATGAAGGACATGTGTAATCTACCATGGGATTAGCAAGGTACAGCGGAACCGTTAGATAAGAACCGATTAAGAATTTTCCAGCCTACCCTGGGGCTCTTAAGTGCTATAAGTGGAAAATATGGGAATTATGAACGAGGGTACCCTCAAGTTCTTAATGGGTTAGATCTTAAGGGGTTCATATGGCGAGGGTTTTGCCAATTCATTTTGGCGTGGTATTAGGTTGCAAAGGAGGTGGGGGGAAGAAAAACGGATTTTGGGTCCCGAACAGTTATTTTCAGGTGCAGGCATTCCAAACAGAGATATACTGTAGGCTCAGATATTCCACCATGCCAGGGCTTGAACGTTTATTTTGGCGTGATATTAGGTTGTAAAGGAGGCGAGGGGAAGAAAACAAAATTTTAGGTCCCGAAAAGCATTTTCAGATGCAGCCATCCAAAACAGAGCCAAGGGGCAGATACTCCACCATGCCAGGGCTTGAAAGTTCATTTTGGCATGGTATTAGGTTCAGAAAAAGTTGGTTGGAAAAAAGGCTGTTCAGGCCCCGAAAAGTTTTTTCAGGTGCAGGCCTTCCAGACAGAGCCAAGGGCCAGATATTCCAGCATGGCAGGGCTTGAGTTCATTTTGGCGTGGCATTAGGTTGCAGAGGGGGAAAAAAACTTTCAGGTCCCGAAAGTTTGTTTTTGATTTGGACGCCCGAAACAAGGCCGCAGAGGCAAGACAAGCCAAGAAAAGCCAACACAAGCCAAGGGCAACTTCCAAGGTCAGATGACCTTCAGTGAGTCCGGCTGGTGTCTGGCTGAAGCTGTCGACGTCAGCTTTGGTGACTACGTAAGAGTTTGAATCTCTCTCGGGCCGCACCACGGGCATGGAAGTTCCGCGGTACATAAGCCTTCTTTTTGGGAAACAGCTGCTAATAATCAATGTTTGGTATATTGATACCCGTTAAAGGGGAATAAGAACCAGTGGCTAGAATTCCAGGGTACCCAGGGTTCTTATTTCAATCAACTGACAGAAAGGGTTGAGTCCAGCCATCAAGCCCCTGAAGTTCTTATCGCAGTAGGTTCTTAAACAGTGGTTTCACTGTACCCTACTCAGCTCTCTGGCAGGTTCCGTGCTGCCAAGGGTCAGAGCAAGGCGGATTTGGCGGGCTGGAAGATCAGGTGAATCGTCCTCAAATGGCCATGTGATGACATTTATTTTCAGGTGAGTGAGATACTCTGGTTTACCCAGGTTGTTAATTGTATCTCAGATTGGCCATGTTCTAGTATGCCAGCTCACAACTATGCAGGGGATACCATGTCACACGAATTCTATAACAGGAGTAGAATACGGAAAGATGTGGTGTGTTCAAGAAGGGAAGCGACCCCAGGCGCATTCTTTCGTGACACAAATAACATAAGAAATTATTAGTTCATATGAATATGATCTGTTTTGTTGTTTGTTCATAATTTCTTTAATTTGCTGATATTCCAACCAGCTGTGGTGTGCATACTTGTCAAGGGAGGGCTAATTTGGGGCGCCCCCACCTCCTTGTTTCCTGACGTTGTGGGCCAAACCTGTATCCACTATTTTTTGCATACATCACATCCCATCTTGTGATCATTTCTGTTTGTCGTATTCTTCATGTGAGATGCGGTCAAAATAAGTGTAGACTACTTTAGTAAGGGAGGGCCCAGTTGTGTTGAGAAAGTGCACCACACCATGTAAAGCGATAGTCCCCCCAAAAAAGCGATAACTTGTAACCATATGAGAGTGCATTAAACTTGGTGCAAACCAAGCAAATATTGTTGTGTGCCTTCACGCGATGTGCAAAATCGATGAAGAAAATTCAACCTGCAGTGCCCACGTTTCTTGCAGTTGCCATACCGTTGTTGTCCAAGGTGATTCAACCGTTGCTTTTTGCTGGCAGTTGTTTCTTCTCCCAGGTCCCAAAGCAGTAGAAGTAAACTCAACTATATGAATGCAACCGAATTCTGACTTAAATTAAAACATAGTTTTAATTTTAATTCCAATTCTGAATTCCGTTTATGTGCTTTACTTTAATTTGAATTGCGTATTCCTTTGTTTCCTTTTCTTTGTCTTTCCTTCCATTTTCCTTTTATTTCCTTTGGATTTCTGGAGTCAACCAAAACTGAGTTTGAATCCAAGTCTGCATTTCATCAAATTAATTACAGCATTTCCCTTTTGTATTCCTTTTGTTTGATTTGTCCTTTCTTCTTCCTTCGTTTCCTTTTCTCGTTCTTTCCTTCCTTTTTCCTTTTATTTGTTCAACTGTCATTTTGGTTCCACGTTACGTTCCTTTTTCTTTTCCTTTCTTGATCATCAAGGTGTTCTTATTTAGCGATAACCTCAGCGATAACCTAGCGATAATCTTGTGTTGAAAAAAAGGAACCCCGGATGAGGGACAGACTCATTTGATCCCAACAAGAAGAACTCAACAAAAAAAAGAACAGGTTCTCAACCCTAGGCCATCAGGTTGTTTTAGGTCCCATCTTCAATTTCTAGAGCTTTTGAGCTGGGAAGTGTGGTGTTTTCTGACGCCATGGCTTATCAAAGAGGGACAATTGCGAGGTGGCCCTTTTTTGTTTTCATAATGATCTTATAACCGTTGGGAACCATTGAAAGAGTCTAGCAATGTGCTTAGATAGCTCCCCAACATGGTTGCAAACGCAAAGACAACGAGCGCCCCTTAATCCATTCCCAGCAGTTTAGAGATCTGAATCCGCGAAATCGATTCCGCTGCATGTTTGCATCATTTAGAGTTGATTTGAACAAAACACTGTCAAGCGATAGGCCCCCCCAAAAAAAACGATAGCCGACAACCTATATTTTCGTTCCGAGCATCAGCAATTTATTTTGACGGCGGCTAATGTGTGTTTGCTACATCAACTTTGATTCCAACGGTTGTTTCACATTGTTCTGGTGGTTTACTCCCTTTCTTTATGTTTCCCAAATCCCCAAACCATTTGGAATCATGTTCACTCTTTCATCCAATAGTTGTTTTTTCCCTACCTTTGTGAGATAAAACTTAGGCCAAAAGCCAAATCAAAGGAATCATTTCTTTTACGTTTTTGTTTCGTTCCATTTTTGCTTTTTGATTTCACTACATGTTGTATATGTTTTTAATGTTTGTTTTTGATGTCATTTCATTTTTTGTGGTTTCTATTATTGTTTTAGTGACTTTTTAACGATTTGTTTGTTTCATGTTTTTTAAAACACGTTTTTGTTATTTTTGTTTTTTGCTTTTTATATGTTTTGTTATTTTTTAAAATCTGAAAGCAAAACCAAAATACAAAAACAATTCAGAAAATCATCAAAACTCATTAAGCAAAAACTATTTTCATATTTTTTGAACAGACATTTTGATGATTTTCAAAAAGTTGTATGCTCATTAAAGAACATGTATTTATGTTTATTTTTGTATTTTTCATTTTGTCATTTTTTGATTTTATTTCTGTAATGCTTTTGTAAATGCCAAAAAACAAAAATACAAAATCATTCAAAAATAAAAAACATTACAGTAACATATTCATTAAATAACATACAAGTTACATAAAACAAAATGAAAACATATGTTATTCCTAATGAACAAACATTTTTAAACAACAACCATAAAATGCTCATAAGTTTTGTAATTGGTTGTGATTTTTTTTAACGATGTTTCATTGTTTTTGTTTGGAAAATCATACGCTGTTCATCCAATTTGTTATTACTTGTGATTTTTCGTGACTTTTTCAATGATGTGTGTGGAGTGGATTTGTCAATGCTCATATTTTTTTAATTTGTTTATAAAAAAAATACATTGCTTTCAAAACAAATGCACAAACACCAAAAAAACATGTTTAAAAACAACATTAAAAAATCATTTAAACACATCATTTCAATAAAACAAACAAACAACCTAAAAAATGAAATGAAATCAAAAACACATTTAAGAAAAATAAGCAAAATCTGGTCCATAAGACAATCATAAAAACATTTTTTATAATGAAATAATAAATTATTTATGTTAACCCCTTTTTAAACCCATTCCAAACTCACAACCCTACTTTACTCCCATTTTCCCACTTATCACCACTTCATAAAACCAGAATAAATAGTGGTTGTAATATGTTGTAATATGTTGTAATTTTGTCATGGTGAGCAAACAAGACCCATTGATCTTTCCATTTGTCATCACTCTTATCATCCAATGTTTTTGTTGGAATTCCCCCATGGCTTCTCCGCATGAATTCCCTCAGGCGCCCTGCGACCCCTGTGGCTCCTCGGCTGGATGCGTGGCGCGAAGTGGGGCACCCAAAGATCGGAAGCCCGGCAGAGGTCTAACCATTGAGTCGAAAACCATCATTATATACCATGTTTGTTTGCCTCAGACATGATATTTACATATCGTAGTTTTCATGATATTTAAAAATATTTACAATGGTTTATGTTTTAATTATGAGTAACTATGGTTATAAATTGTTTTGCTGATGGCTTATACCATGATTTTATAATGGGTAAACATGGGTATACCAACGTTTATGAGCATGATCATGATGTTTAAATAATGATTACAATCCCATTGCTTCCATTGGCTAATCATTATCATTCCGGTAATTAAAATGACCGTACTGACACTGTTTTTTTTGGCCCATTTTCGGTGAAACAATGGTTTGTGTTTGACAATGGGTTTGCCTGATATATTGTCCAAGAAAGAAACATGAGCGACGCTCAGCACCTGTGTGATCATGTTTAGGAAGGCGACCCTTTTAAGGATCTGGCGCAAGTAGAATTCTGGTGAGCGTAAGCCAGCAGAAGCTCCGCGTAAGTCAAGCCTTACAAGCAAAAAACCTGTACGCGCATAAGCAAAACGTAAGCAATGGCGCAAGCATTTCCTTATATATTTGGTGCCAGGATACAAGACATTTAGAATTGGTATTTATCATAGATAGCGTATATCGATAGTTAGATGGGTTTATAAACCAACTTAGGCAACTGTTCGGATGATATTTTTACGACTTTCCGGTAACTTAAAAAATACATGCGCCCTCCAACAACAAGATCGTTTCAGATCCTCACAGCTGACACAGCCTTATTTTGACGGGACGACTATGTTCCCATTTTTATGCACATCCATAGCATATGTTTTGTTATATCATTTTTAATATCCCATGATTTTCCATTCCGTCACTACTCTGCACGTTTTTTTTTGTAGTATATTTGCATTGTATATATCTATATTTTGTGAATATTCATAAAGATCGACAGAACAATAAATAGATAGATAGATAGACAGACAGACAGATGGATAGATAGATAGACAGACAGACAGATATATAGATAGACAGATAGATAGATAGATAGATAGATTAGATAGATAGACAGATAGATGAATAAATAAATCGATAGACAGATAGTTAGATAGATAGATAGATTAGATAGATAGACAGATAGATGAATAAATAAATCGATAGACAGATAGTTAGATAGATAGATAGATAGGGTAGAAAGATAGATCCATAGATCGGTAGATAGATAGACAAGATAGAGCAGATTGATCAGAAAGATAGTTAAATTGGTACAGGAAAGGACAGAATAGACAGGATCTTATATAATAGATAGGATATCATAGGATAGATAGATTGGATAGATTTGACAGGTTGGATAGATTAGAAAGATTGGATAATTTGGTTAGGTTAGATAGATCAAATAGATTAGACATATTCGATGGATTAGATATATTAGATAGATTAGATATTTTGGATAGATTAGATATATTCGATAGATGAGATAAGTTAGATAGATAGATAGATAGATAGACAGAGAGATAGAAAGAGATAGATAGAGATAGATAGAGATAGATAGAGATAGGTAGGTAGGTAGATAGATGGTCATACAGAGATAGATGGTCATACATAGATGGTCATGGATAGATGGTCATAAATAGTTAGATGGTCACACATATAGACGGTCATAGATAGATGGTCATATACCGATGGTCATATATAGGTGGTCATATATACATGGTCATAAAAAAAGACTCATAAAACATGCTTATATATATATATATATAGGTGGTCATAGATAGATGGTCATAGATAGATGGTCATAGATAGATGGTCATATATCTATCTATATATATACATGTTCATAGATGATCATAGATAGATGGTCATATATATAGATGGTCATAGATAGATGGTCATATATCTATCTATCTATATATACATGTTCATAGATGATCATAGATAGATGGTCATATATATCGATGGTCAAAGATAGATGGTCATAGATAGATGGTCTTATATAGATGGTCATAGATAGATGGTCATAGATAGATGGTCATAGATAGATGGTCATAGATGATGATACGACTATCCCTGTTGTGGTTGGTAACGTGTTTCCCTTTTCCAAAACCAGTCTCATCCCCAACCATCGACTGCGAGGTGCCATTGGTGCAACCCTGGAAACCATGGTGTCCGGGATTATCTTGGCACGGTAAAAATTGGGATGGCGGTGCGGCGGTGTGCCCTTCGAACATACAGAGATTTAACCAGCAAAATCCAACAAACGTATGATTGAGTGATATGTTCTGTGTGTTATATTATATCTAGATCTAAGATCTGTTTGGATTTATTCAAAGAAAATCCAATAGATATACGTTAACATTTGGGGATCTTGCAATTTTGTTGGATCTCCGCGTTAGAAAAATATCTCAAGTCAGAGGGGACATACCATCAATCCTCCCAACGGGGATCAACTATGGGATGGATTTGTCGGGGGATGGGGGATACCCCAAAAAACCAACCATAGTCCCCCAATCCATGGGGATTTACAATCCATCAATCCATCATTTTATGGGAATATCCATGATTTTATGGAAATATCATGGTCATTTTTAAGGACATATCATGAAATATCATGAAACACGTACATTTTGTGTTTCATGTTTGTCGGAATTGGGTGAGCTCAAACCAAAAAATAGACAATTCATGGGGATTGATCATTCACCTGCCCATTTTACGGCCAACCTCAGTCAGGTGGGGTTTTTGTATTATATGTTTAAAAAATACTCCAAAAGATACACGTGTGCCACTTTGGTTTAGATTACACATATAAACCGTGGAGTTTAGTTTTGGTCGCTGTTTGGTTTAGGTGGAAGGTTTTTCTCGACCAAAAGATACACGTGTCCCACGTGTCCACGTCTTCTGGCAGTGCGTCAGGTCCCAGACATTCGGAACTTGATGCCATTTTTCTCCAGTTTTTTCCAATGCTAATGTCTTGATGTTTGATGGTCAAATATTCATAGTTCGATAGTTGGTGCTTTGGGACATGAATTATTTATTTTCCCCAATAGTTGGGATGATGATGACGATGATGATGATGATGATGATCCAACCTGATGAAGTCCATCATTCTTCAGAGGGCTAGGGCTCAACCACCAACCAGTTCAATCGTTGATCATCCCAACAGGGATGTGGACAGGACATCCGACTGTGCTACTCGTCTGAACTTTTGGGTGAAATCCCCATTGAAGTGATGTTGTTCCACGTTAATGTCCACAAAAAAAAAGTGGTCATAATTTATTGGGGTATAGATTTTTTATGTTCAGACACACCCACATCATATTCTTGGCAGTATCCCATTCATTCCCAGTATATCTTCAGTATATCCAAATATATCCAATTATATCCACATTATACCTCCATCACAACCCGTCAGCCAGCCTGAATTCGACTTGGCCCAACAGGTTCGCACTGAACGACTTGACTCAAGTCGAGTCTCGGATGGATAGTTTTGTACTTCGATTGTTTGCATAAAATGGGAATACGCACTATCAAGCAAAACTATTTTCCATAATATATGGGATGTCATCCTTCCCATTGACGAACTCATATTTTTTAAGATGGTTATTGCACCACCAACCAGAAAAAAACACATGCAGAGTATCAAGAAAAGCTTGGCCATGAGTTTGGAGTGTTGGGTCTCCGTCGCCAGTTGAGCCAGGTTCTAAACCCTTGCGTTCATGCGTGGGAAGATTGGGAAGGGGCCCCCTTGTAAGGGTGTGGCGTAAGCAAAACTCTGTTGATCGTAAGCCAGCGTAAGCTCAGGGTAAGACAAGTATCCATGCAAGCAAAACCTGTGTGCGCGTAAGCAAAACGTAAGCACTGGCGTAAGCATTTCTTTATTTGGTGCCAGGATACAAGACATGTAGAACATGGTTTAATTGGGCGTATCCAATGTCAGAATAAAAAAGGGTCAGCATCAGGTAGAATTTGGGCACTCATTCATTTAAATAATGAATTCTTCTTGTTGCTATAAACGGGGCATACCTGCATGGTGGTTCTCGTGGTAACTTTTTAGGAAAGTGCCACGTCTGGAATGATTTGAAGCTAGTAAATAAATAGTCACTTTGGTCATCACCACGAAGACGCAGTAAAGCCTAGTATATGACTGGGTATTTTTTTTGGTAGCTTAAGTCTCTCCAGTCCATAGAGTCTAGATTTGAACATTTGTGGAACATACTCAATATGCCCAGTTAAGGAAGCATTTGCTTTAAATTGTACCTGTTCTTGTTCGTATATCAACCAATGGTTTGGGCTGGTGGTTTTCCGGGTCCCAGGAACCTAGCAAAACCACCGGCTAGTCATTGCTGGTATCCCTTTCTCTTATTTGGTATCCCTATCTGAAAATCACGATACTACATTCAGAATGATAAATCGATGTTAAATAAGTTGTAGAGTCACTTTAGTAGAGTGGCAAATAATCATCTTCAACATAATTTATACTTATACCCAGATGCTCCATGGTGCTGGAATATTTACCTACATTTACCCCTAAAATGGCCCAGTGTTGCAGGTAAATATTCCATACATGGAGCATATATATTTATATAATTTATATATGGTCCCGTGTCCCTGGTTCCCACCCCACCCCCATGCCCAGAGCTTCCAAAAGTCCTTAATTAAGGTAGCTACCTTAATTAAGTGATCTGGAGGTTTGCCAAAAATCATGGTTTTGGAGGCCTTAATTCAGTGATCTGGAATTTTGGCCAGATCACTCAATTAAGGTCTCTGGATCTTTTGTTTGTTCATTGATATTTTTTTGATGAGACATTGATGAAATCATGTTTGCTGTATCTTGATCTCCTTTGAGGAGATCATTGGCTCAAACCAAGTTTTCTGTGCCTTGCATGCCCAGAAGGTTGGCAAC
>Ga0126342_10018607_pt1 | contig 11891 bp, 9 predicted proteins | sample Cyp1metagenome_FD_92528 | JGI IMG/M metagenome (GOLD analysis project Ga0126342, IMG submission 92528) | Coral microbial communities from Lord Howe Island, Old Settlement Bay, Australia - Cyphastrea 1 metagenome | ecosystem: Host-associated > Invertebrates > Cnidaria > Coral ... | reverse complement strand
TAGATAGGTAGATAGGTAGATAGGTAGATAGGTAGATAGGTAGATAGGTAGATAGGTAGATAGGTAGATAGGTAGATAGGTAGAAAGGTAGAAAGGTAGATAGGTAGATAGGTAGATAGGTAGGTAGGTAGATAGGTAGATAGGTAGATAGGTAGATAGGTAGATAGGTAGAAAGGTAGAAAGGTAGATAGGTAGATAGGTAGATAGGTAGGTAGGTAGATAGGTAGATAGGTAGATAGGTAGGTAGGTAGGTAGGTACGTAGGTAGATAGGTAGATAGGTAGATAGGTAGATAGGTAGATAGGTAGATAGGTAGATAGGATAGGTAGATAGGATAGGTAGATAGGTAGATATATATATATATACATAGGTACATAGGTGCACAGATATAGATATATACTTATAGTTGTAGATTATTGTTCTTATACATCATAAGTTGTTCTGCCAGGCTGAGATTGACAACTGGCTCCAGAGTCGAGGACAACATCCTCCAGCCCAGTGCCTCGGCAGATTGGCAAAACCTATGGGGAAAGCCATGAGAAAACCATGGGATATGCCAAAGACCATGGGGAAATCCTTGAAATCCTTCAGATTTATAATATGATATATGGTTATTACATATGAATAAAATTTGGTATAACTCCAGATAGTGAAGTATGGTTTTTACCAAATTTTTTATTTCATTTGTTGATCAACCAATCTGGGCTTCACGGATCTCGAGATTGGTTTGATATCTGAGAAACGCCAGGACCAGTGTACCGAGCGTGCCCAATATGGCTCCTGGCAACTGGGTACCTGAGCTCAGAGGATTTGGATGGTTTACCTATACAAATTGTACATAACATCCCAATAGTATGACTAAGACTAAGTAATAATATGGTTTGGAAAAGGACTTACTGGTGCTAAACGCAGGGAATGAGGGAATGATCCATAATCACTGGTAATAATCATCCCAGCAACCCCCAGCAACCCCCAGCAACCCATCCATTCCCTACGTAAAACGCACCAGTAAGAGGTTCAGTCTGTGTGTTTGTAGAATATCATAGTGAACATAGGATACACATGATACATCCATAGTATGGCACCCTGGCAACACGTTACGTGGGGATCTTCGAGGCCAAGCACCTGGCGACCTCGCCCATGCAGGAGATGGCTGAGGGTTCCTGTTGGGATATGATCATTTTTGTTTATTAATCCACATGACACAATACATATGGGATATGTTATCCATATTTTAGAAAAAATATCTTGGTTTTTCCTGGTTAAAATGGGTTGGTGAAAGCTATTGGTTGCCACCATGGGATGTTTCATGAACCCGTTTATAAAAGGGGATGAAACTCACCAGTTAAGGGGTCTTTCAACCACAACTTCTGGGTTGACGTCGAAGATAGGCTGCCGAGCCAATGGCGATTAATCAGGACAGAGGTCAAGTGGGTCCTGTGGGTCCTGTGGGTCCTGGAGTCCCGTGCGCCACTTAGTGGCGCATCCGAGGTCAAATCGAAGGATTAATCATTAAGAAAAGCAATTAGACCAATTACAAATGGAGACTTCTGGGGGGACAAGATCATTTTTATCTAATCCATTCTAATCCGAATCAAGACCATTCTAATCAGAATATATATCTACATGTCTACATGAAAAACAATAAATGATCCAAATCCAAAGAGCGGAGCAGCTTTTCGGAGACCTTCTCAGGCCTCTTCCGTATGGACACCGAGTGACCCAGGCGCTGGCATGACACATGGCCAAGACATGGTAAATCTGGAAACATCTGGCTCTGAAATGCTTTGAACATGCCATAAAACCCTTCAAAAAAGTCTATAACATACCAATAAAATCGGGATTCAAGGGCTCAAGATCTCAATTTTTATGGTCAGCCGCCGCAGGCACTGCCTTCTGAGGAGGACATCGACCGTCACCACCTTTTGGGATAGGATATGGTGACGTAATTGGTCGGATATCTTGGGATTTATGGATTGGGTATTCGTTAGAACATCTGTGGATCCACAACTCAGATTTGATGTGACCTTGGTTTTTTTTTCTGGATTTTTGGTGGATCCATAACAATTTGACAAATGTGTTCGGGTCATGTTGTGGATCCACCCAAAACAAGGACCGCGTTTTGTGGCTGAAAAAGTCAGGAGATGTTTGGGCCTCCTGGCCTTCAGAGGCCGGTGGTTGAGAAATAGCTCGATGATCAAAGATCCAGTCGGATGGTGATCAACTATATCAAACTATAGTAAGCTAGGCTTAGCTGATACACTAATCCAGCTATATGGCAGTGGGTCAAAACCTATTACTATCAATTTTAGTGGGTTATTCACATCCATAAATCCCAGCTATTTTGATGTGAACAGAAGGGGTACAAGGTTTTGACACACTGCCATATGTCTCATATGAAAATGACGACAATCGACTCATCCCTGCTAGGTCGATGGCTTTGAACCGCCAGGTCGGGGCGGTCTTTCCGGTGCCGGAAAGTCGAGCGGAAGTTGGTTTGGGATCGGCACATCTGACAGAAACGTGTGGTTGCAAGGCATGTGCTATGCCATTTGCTGGTGATTTTCCATGTGTTTCTTGAAGTTTCTTGTTATTCTTGTTTCTTCCTGGAAAGATTGGCTGATCCGTTGAACCTTTTTGAAGCTTGAGGTGGATGGTTACCTGGAAAAACAGGCGCCATGGGGAGCGTTTGTAGGGATGGTTTCAATCCCATGAAAAGATTGTGAGGTTGGTTGATTATTGGGTTTACCACATTACGCTGGTTATCAACCCCTTACCACTTGGAATGTGATTGTTGAGTGGTGGATGCTCCTATCCTTGTGGCAAGGCCAAAGATTTACCTGGAATAAGGCCTTCAGCTGCTGAACTCTGTTGGAGCTCCATAGTAATTCCACCAATGTGATTTTAACACCAAAATTTTATGGATATGTTGGCAATGATGTTGGTATTCAATGGTCTTTATGGATATATTTGTCCCCCAATAAGCCAATGATCCCATAGCTATGCAGTTCCCTGCCGCAGATTCCATTGCCTTCCATGGCAGCCAAAATGCGTGCGACCCACGAACCTGCGGATGCGTATGGGAGCCCAGGGGGCAAAATGTAGTGCGACCTTCAACAGATTATATACCCGCTTGTTACTTAACATAGCCATGGCCCTAATCGAAATAGATGGTTTACCGAACTTAAAAATGGTGATTTTCCATGGCTATGTTAAACAACCAGAGGGTAAGTACATATGATCAATAGCCATTTCAGGAACCGATTGATTGGAGGTACCTACCATATATTTTAGGCCTATGTATCCTGAATTTCCCATTGATATGAGATCCGCTCTTTTTTATGCCAGAAACTTTTTAAATCCGAGGGACATAAATACTGCAGGGATATATTTTAGATTTCATTAGAAGGCGAAGTCCTGTATGGGGTGAAATCGCAGTCCAATATTATTGGGACATAATTGTGGGATATATAGGATAGATATGAGAGACGGACATATCTTGGGGCCCAGCTCAACAAAAAGAACCAGTTGTTATCGGAGATCAGTGCAATGTAATGAGAGCTTTTGAACAAGGAAAAACAGGAAGTTCCGGTGATATAATGGGTAGATACTGGGGATAGACTGGAAAGCTATGAACCGTGTGGGGATAGTGTGTCTTAAACGGCTTTGCTGTAATTAATTCGTGGCTCTACGTGGAAAGAATTGGAACTTATGAGCTGCAAACTTATGAGTCGACCAGAGCATACTGGCTGGATTGCAGCCACAAACTGAGTTTTGTAGAAAAGATGGGTAAGATAGGTTTAGCAGGAAGCATCCACCCAGCATACCAGAACGAGTTGTTTTCGAGTAGAGGAAAATCATCCAGCTTTTTTTTTTTACTGTGGTAAATGATTGATTAACAGTTGTGGATATCCAGATGGCGCAAGAACCAATCAAAATGAACATGTGTTTTCCCAGAAAATGATGCGGTTTGCTGCCACTGGTGATGAAATTCTCTCAGTTTTCATGGCCCGCATGGGCCACCAAATCCCATGATTCAGTTGGATATTTGCCCTTTCAAAATGACGCCATTTTGGGCATAGCATTTTTAGATAAAAAGTGTAGCTTTTTTAGAAGCTGAATCACCTATAAATTGGCAATTTCTCCTATTTATTTCTCATATTGATATAGATTGGTTTACGGGAGGGTGCATATATATATGTATATATATATATACCGTTATATATATATATAACCCATTAAATCCGATGATATTGCCATTCACCATTTTTGACGGTTAAATCTCCATCAAAATTGCCATCTTTTTTTCTTGGTGTTGAATGATAACGGTGAAGCTACGTTGATGACCCAGAAATGGCTTCACCTTGATAAATGCTAGGTGAATTGCTTAGACTCGTTCCATATTTATATACATACTGTATCTATATTATGCGTGTATATATACATATATATATATATGTATATATATATATATGTATATATATATATATATGTGTATATATATATATATATGTATGTATATATATGTATATATAGGCTATATATACATATCTGGGTAAATAATAACGACCTCACTGCGACCTCACTGGAATCATGGTTAATAAGGGAAATCATCTCCAAATGGCCTTAATTCAGGTTAGTGAAATATTATAATTTACCCAGATATATGTGATTCTATTTACGTACATTTTTACATATACAGTGCGAGCTGTATATCTATATAGTCTGACTATCCAGGGCTTTATGGGCACAATCTTTGATCCGCAGGACTTTGGGATATAAATGGTATCAGACAAATGGGATATAAATATGATATAACAGATGGGATATGAATACTGGGATATTTGATAATGATATATAAATCATCTGGATAATGGGAAGTATATGGAAGTATGGTACTGGTATACTAAATTCTACTCATACAGAGATTGGAGAAAATCCCGTCTTGAAGACGTGAAAAGGGTTTTGTCCAATTTTGAGCTTTTCCACAGAGCCTGCGGATGCAATGAATCTTCAGATCCTGTGCTTGACTGGTGAGGGCTTAACATTAAGAGTTGAGCATACCACCCTTGGTAGGGAAATGCGAGAACTGGTCTCAGAGCAACTGGCATGCCAGAAAGGCAGGAAAACCCAATTGCATCATGGCACTTGAGCCTTAGTTCTCCACCAAAGCGTGGAGGCTTAAGGCTGAAGTGCAGTGACAATGTTGGCCAAGCTGCAACTTTGAATCACAATCTCCGAGGGGAAGTTTGCCATGGAAGGGGTGGCTGCCTTAAAAGGGGCACCAGCTGGTGAATACTGTTGCCCAACAATCTTCAAATTCTGCAGTTTGGGGACCTGTTCAACCAGAACTTGGAGGGCGTGACGTTGCTCAACAGTCTTCAAAGCCTGACTTTTGTTGGGAAGTTCAACCAGAGCTTGCATGGCGTGATATTGCCAAACAGCCTTAAACTTTCGAAATTTGGCGTGAAATTCCCGCCAGAGCTTTTATCGGGTGTGATGGTGCCAAGCAATCTTGAAAGCCTGACTGACCGATCATCCAAACCTGAATCTGGTTGGTGCTTTGAATGTTTGGATGCTTGCGGGGTGTGACGTGACTCGAAGATGGATTTTCTGCCGGAGATGAGGGCAAGTGGAGTTGATGGATCAACAAATCTAGATGTTAATATATGATATAGAATGATATAGAATATATGTTAATATATGGGATGGATATAATTATAATCTTGCGACTATAACAACTATATATATATTATTATATTATATATATGATATATATATATATGATATCTGATATAGACATAGTTAACATAGTTGTCATGTATGTTGCATGGGATATCTTTTGCTCTGCCTGGAATCTCGTGGGTTGAAGTGCCACCGAGGCCATTCCCCTCAGGCCGGATTCCCTCTGGGATTCGTTTGGTGATTGCTGAAGAATCCACCATGAAAGATAGGAACATCTGGGAAAATCATGGAAAATCCACCAACATAAGGAGGTCAAAATAAACAACATATGGTTATGGGTCAATATCTACTAATACCATTTTTAGTGGGATGAACATCCATTTACCAGCTATTTTGATGTTCACCAGGGGTACCAGGGTTTTGACACACTGCCATATTAGTCACAAAAACCAGGTCCCATTAAACCTTCGATTTTTCTGCGATTTCCCCATGTCTCACGGAGTAAGCATGGCAGTGGAACCCCCATAGTTTAATGGTGAACATGAGCGGTTTTTCAGCACCCTTTCACTGGAGACTGGTGGATTTCCAGTACGTTTTTGCCACAAACCATGTAGGTGAGTGGTTGCATTATCCCACTTGCTAACTGGTAGTATAACGGGAAATCCACACAGGATAGCCCAAGTTGGGTCCGTACCTGAATCATCGGGTGGTTTCATAGGTTGATATGTTAGTTTCTTGGCCACTGTGATGGAGAAACCTATCGTTGTTCTGCTAAACATATCGCATCATATCGCTATTTTTTGCTGGGTAGCTTGCATAACCTGAAATGTGTATATATATAGACATATGTATGTATATATATATATATATATGTATGTATGTATGTATGTATATATATATGCTCAACACCGTATCCATAATCCTATTAAATCACAGGGATATGAATAAGCACGTGGTCAACCTGACAAAGTTCTCACCTTTTGTCACCATCGCACTCTGGTGAGTTCCCTCAACCCCAGGAGTTCATGTGGCGGAGGCGCCAGCGCATCCATGAGGGACAAGGGGCAACAAAAATGCTGGGGGTGTCCAGCCAATTCAAATATGGAGATATATAGAGATATTGAGCAAACAATATATACATATATACACACATATGGTAGATGTGAACCATGAATCCCTGCGGTCGCCAAAAACGAAAACGCAGCATGGCCGTGTCCCTGTGTCCCTCGGCCCGTTGTCGGGCGGGCGATGTGTTTTTAAAAAATGTTTTTCCAGGTTGAAGACAAGCAAGCAGTTGACGCTGCTCATGCTGCGGCCACCGCGGCTTACCTGACGGGATCGGCGAAGTGGAAGTCTCCCTGATGGTCAAAGTTGAAGTTTTGAAGGGGAAAGGTCATGGTGGATATATATATAATATAAATATATATATATATATACACCCTCTGGTGATTTAACATAGCCATGGAAAGTGGCGCATTTATAGATGGTTTACCTATTAAAAATTGTAATTTTCCATGGTTGTGTTAACTAACCAGAGGGTATATATATATTTCCAGTTATACCAAACAATGACCACACGACCTTGGGGAAATTCTTAGCATCGAATTGGACTCTGTCTGACAGATCCAAATCGAGCGAGAAGATGACGTTGCAACCAACGGGTGATTTTTGTCGACTTTCTCATGATGGATCTTTCAATATGGCGGCTGGGACCAATGGTTTTTGCCCAATTTTCAACTATTAGGAGTATAGATAGATATCAACTATGTATACATTAAATGATATCTAGATATGGGTCTATCTGAAAATATTAGTGAGACCCGAAAATAGCCAGGCAATAATAATGGGAAAGTTATTAAATCAATCATCCTATTTGGAGGTATCCCATAGGTTGGTGTTGGTATATTTCGGATATATACATAACATATATAGTGCCATGACATCCCAACATATATTGGGATTCCATGGTCATTCCAATTTTTTCTATATCCCAACTATTATAGTTATAATATACAACTATATATATATATATCCCAACTATATCCCAAATATATCCCAACTATTCTGGTTAACATATATAGATATTATTAGATTTACACTACTTACATTGTCATATATATATATTTAAAATAAATCCCATTTAGATAACCAAGGTAACGATAATGTTAATTATATCCCATCTACAAGGTGGGCCCCCCAGTTATAAGATGGTTTATAAACCCCATTAACTATAGTTATAGGTACCATAAACCATAGTTATTGGAGTTATGTGCACCAACTTAGCTATCGAACGGGGGCCCCACTTTGTATGAAACTACAACCATTAACACAAACCACCCATGACTGGTACATCCCAGGCCACAGCCATTGCGGCTGCTGTGGTGGATGACGACCTGCCGGAGGTCAAGGGCTCCAAGTTACCGCCCGTGGCTGGGCGAAAAAAAGTGGTCTACCGAAATATCCATGGAATTGCTTGGTGGATTCTTTTTGTAATTTATGTATATATATATATACATATACAATATACTATATATATAATTTATATATTATCCGTAATTTATCCATGTAATACTATATATATTATATATATATACAAAGAAGAAGCTATCCAGATATAAAGTATGCTCTGGAACCATAAGGTACCGAACTATATAACATACGGTGAAGTTTTTTCTTTTATATGACATGGTTACAGACGATGGGTTCTTGTTGTGGTTGCAACATACTCGCGTATCTCTCATATATAGGTCTTATGTATGAATATATATATATATATGTATAATAGATAAATAAATAAATAAATAAATTAAATAAATAAATATATATATATATGTGTATGTAAGTACATGTGTATGCTTAGATTGTGCATATACATTGCCTCTTCATCTTCGAGTGCCGGTCACTTATTTTTCCATCGATGATTCGAGGCGAAGCTACTGCTCTGCACCTTGCAGCTGAATGATGAGGTGCATCGATGAGATCATCCATAAATCCAAGCTATGTTTCTGAAAACCTTGGGAAAAAAAACCATATTTTATGGCAGTTGAACATCGGGAACATGATGAACCATGATTCAATTTGCAGGAGGGTAACCATCCAAAACTGGTTCCTGGATGACCATTGGATGATCATTGGATGATCATTGGATGATTAGGGCGTGAAATAATTTATCCAATGGATGTTTATAATGACCAAATTAGGACCTCAAATATGATCCAAATTAGTGTTGGATGATTGGGTAACCATCTTAGGATATTTATAATTTGGATCATAAGATGTCATCTCGGTAGGGGGTTAACCATCCAACACCATTTCGTTCCATGTAATGGAATGTAATGGACCACTATGATTCAATGATGAATGGCAGCTCAACGATAATTCACTATTGGGTTGTTGACTTTCCATTCATATTTCCGGCGATTAAGCCACTATGTTTGGTGGTCAATCACCTCATGTTTTTCTTGGTGTTTCTTGGTGAAACCCTTCCCCCTTTCGTCATGAACATTCGCAGAAACCCCAATGGAATTCCAGCCGCAGGATCTCACCACAGTACTCCAAGAAGCCCTGGCACAACGGCCGTGGTTGACGGCACCCGTGAAACAGGTGACTGCCTGGTGGTGGAATGAAATGTGGATAACATGTGGATATACCATCTGGTTATTTGTCACAGTTCACCATGGAAAGATCCACCCATTTTTTAAGTTCGGTAAACCATCTATTTCGATTAGGGCCATGTATACCATGGCGAACTCTAACAAATAACCAGATGGTATATATAGATATCAATCAATATCTCATAGAATTGGATGATGGGAAAATTTTAACCGGAAACCCATATATTTGATGGTAAAAACCATGGTTTCCTGTAGATTTTCCCTTAAACCAATCCATTGAATATCAATATCCTTAATGAGAATTGGTATAGGTTTTTTTCAATCCAGGGAACTCAGAATTCCGGGAACGAAAAACGGAGCGAAACAACGGAGCGAAAATCATGGAACCATTGGATGTTTTTACCAAGGAGATAATGGTGAGTCATCCAATAATATCTGATGGTGTTTGTCCAAAATGTAGTGTACATATATAATCATATATATATATATATGGTAACTACATTATGGTAACCATATATATATATACACACTCCACTTTATGGTAACTTGAATTCAAAAACTCAAATTTCGGACGCGAAGACGACGATACTTTTGCATTTTCATGGGGATTCCAACAGCTCAGCCCTCCAACAGCTCAGATGCCTCAAGAAAGCCGGATTTGTTGCGTATCCAGGTAACATGGACATTCAAAAAAACCCGTTAACATCCAGGTACCCTCTGGTTATGTCAAAATAGCTGTGGAAAATCACCATTTTTAATGGGAAAACTCACTATTTCTATGGTGATTTTCCATAGCTATGTTAGTTTACCAGAGGGTATACCCCCATATCCTGATGTGATATCCCCAGTTTTGTTGGTTAAATCACCATGGAACCATCAAACATGGCAACGGAACATCCCTGGATGATTTGGCCAGGCAATCATGGAGCATTCAACGCCTCAGTGAGGGTGAAGACTCTGAAGACTGGGAGCGGCCCTCGCAGTTATCATTTTGTTGTTGTGATATGGGGTATCTTCTATGCCTATTAAATAAATATATATATATATATATATATCTATACGTATGTATATGTATGTATATAAATATATTATACATATGTATATATATATATATATTATTCATGTACGTTTGTGTATATTCTACGTGTCTTTTCTATTCTGTAACCCCAGCTAAGAGTAGTTAAAAACCCCAACTCTTGTCGGTGGCCCATGACTCTGGACCGAGTCTATGTCGTTAAATCTCCGATTTTGACAATAGCTTTGTAGAAATAAGAGGCTGAGAGATGGATATGACAGCAAGCATTATGTATTCCTCAGCAGCCATGATATCTCAATGGTTCAGCAGGATTCATCCGCATTTATCTGTCAGATTCGCTTCAGAATTGCACCATGACAATGACGTCTCCGCCTATCCGGGCCGGGCCTATCCAGTCTTCACAAGGTGGTCAATCACCACCAGTTCACTCCAGATGCTCCGTCAAGACACAACTATGGAAAATCATGATTTCGAATTTGTTTCCAAATCATCTATAGTTGGATAGATTAGTTCATCTATAGTTGATGGGCCATGTTTCTAATGTTGAAATCATCTATCGTCAATGGGCCATGTTGCGATGGAGGCTACAGGACATCCAGGATGTAGCCAAAGTTTCCAGTGGTTCTGCCTGGTTCCCACTCGTGGACCAGAGTTCACTGCGACCTGCGACCAAAACTGGTGCGCATGCCACGTGCCTTAATGATGCTGACCATGCTGACGCCCCTGCCCTGACTGCCCGAGTTTTTGAACAGTGATTTCCAGATCGCCGGGTGGCCCAATATTTCTTGAGGTTATATATAACATATATATATATATATCATGTATATGTATATACAAAACACACATATATATATGTATGTATGTATGTATGTAATGTATGTATGTATGTAATGTAATGTAATGTAATGTAATGTAATGTTTTGTAATGTAATGTAATGTAATGTAATGTAGTGTAATGTAATGTAATGTAATGTAATGTAATGTAATGTATGTATGTATGTATAAAGCGTATATTTACAGATGTATGTATATATATGTATATATATATATACCATATATATATATGTATGTATATGTATGTATACATATATGTATATATATATATATATATGTATATATATATATATATATGCAAATCATATATATATATATATAACACATATATATATATATATATATAACATATATATATATAACATATATATATATACACCATATATATACACAACATATATATATATACACACAACATATATATATATAGCAAATATATATACAACATATATATATATATATACAACACACATATTTATATACAACATATATATATATAACATGTATATATATATATATATATATTGTGAATGTCCACATTTCACCAGCACTTGCCGGGTTTTTCTCATGAGGCGTTCATCCAACGCCAATTCAGCTTGAAGTGCCGCAGGAACCGAAGGCTCAGGGAGCCCGTTGTAAGGTGCAGGGTAGGGAGGGCATAGCTTCCTTGGAGCCATAGGGCATAGCAGCTTGGTGGTCGAGGCCGACCGGATATCGCTGTGG
>Ga0126342_10018606_pt1 | contig 11891 bp, 13 predicted proteins | sample Cyp1metagenome_FD_92528 | JGI IMG/M metagenome (GOLD analysis project Ga0126342, IMG submission 92528) | Coral microbial communities from Lord Howe Island, Old Settlement Bay, Australia - Cyphastrea 1 metagenome | ecosystem: Host-associated > Invertebrates > Cnidaria > Coral ... | reverse complement strand
TTGATCTTTGTCAGCACCAACTTCCACCAAATGACGGACAACATCAAGGTGGCCTTGATCAGCTGCAACGTACAATGGTGTTGCACCGCTATTGCGTGCTTGATCTTTGTCAGCACCAACTTCGACCAAATGACGGACAACATCAAGGTGGCCGATCATAGCTGCAACGTACAATGGTGTTCCACCCCTATTCTCTGCTTGATCTTTGTCAGCACCAACTTCCACCAAATGACGGACAACATCAAGATGGCCATGCATAGCTGCAACGTACAATGGTGTTGCACCTCTATTCTCTGCTTGCTCTTTGTCAGCACCAACTTCCACCAAATGGCGGACAGCATCAAAGTGGCCATGCATAGCTGCCAAATGCAATGGCGTCATCCTTTGATTTCCTTGTGGGTCTTTTTCAGCACCTGCCTCAAGCAAAAGCAGCATGCTTTCAACGTGTCCTCGCCTGGCAGCATTGTGCAATGGCGTGTTGTCATGTTCGTCTGTGACATTCGGATTGGAAGGGCTATTAAGAAGCTTTTCCAGGGCGATCAAATCATTGTCCATAGATGCAGAGATGACTTGTTGGTTTCGTTGGGCATCAGCTGGATAAAAATCCAGAATCACCATCTGAAGCTTCACTGGAGCGGAGGGAAACACCTCATCATCCGGGATCTCAGAACCATCTTCGGAGAAGAGTCGTTGTTTGAATCTGGTGACACCGATCTGAACTGCCAAGGCTTGTTTCACAGCCTTTGCAGTCCTTCCTTCGAATTCATCCGGGGCAAGGGCTGCCAGAGTCGCACCTGACAGAAAACACACCTCCATCGCGGCATTGGTTGACATGCAAACAAGCTGCAGTTAGATAGTTCAAAAAACTCAAGAAAGTTCTGATGAAGTAATTTGCAAACTACAATCCACATATTATGTTTGCTGAGTTTCTTGCCATCAACGAACGCACCGTCGATAAGAAACATCAATGGCATGGGCATGGTGTTTTCCCTGCAAACATCAAATAGACATGACGACTTTCTACCCAAATAATATGCGGCAAAAAAAGAGGGCCATGAACACGCATAAAGTTATGCAAGTAGTTCTAGGTTTCCATTTGCAAATGTTTGTCCCACCCATGTTACCAAACATACTTTCTACAATGAATTATCTGGTTCATAAATTGGGATGGCTTCAAACGTATGACACAATTGCAAGGATGAACGTCAGCAACCAGCTATTTCGATCTGATGGGGATCCAAATCCAAATCACGCTTCAGTTTGCCCCCTTTCTGGCTGCGTTTCTCCGGAGAAATTATCAGAAAATCATATCTCGCTACATCCCGATGTCAATGCCAACTACATGGGTGCCGATGGTGACCAAAAAACACCCAACCATGCCCTTCTCTGTACACAAAAATGGCAATGTCTTAAACATTCCGACCCATGCCGCGTGCCTGACATGGGTGTCGAAACATAGGGGATATCCAAGAATGACCAATTGAATAGAGATGATAATCAAACACGAGATCAAACATGAGATTTTGGACCCGGTGATCTTGAGACAAACATGTCCTCAAACAAGCTCCCTTAATCACTTCCTCATTTCACCACATGCTTGGTCCAACTCCCTCCCTGTGTAACAAAAAATACGGAAAAAACACAGGCCTAGCCGATATGATCCAAACAAACAAAATGCAACCCACGAACCCGAATGCTCACACGTATGTTAATGGTGGTGATGTCGAAGCAAATGGATATGCAGTCACGCAGAACACTTTTCTGCAATAGTTTATTTGAACAGTCTTGTATAATCTTGTATATACATATTTCCCCTGTTACCAGTCTGCAGTGTGGAGTGGAAAGTGTAGAGTGTGGAGTGTAGAGTGTAAAGTCTAGAGTGCGGAGTGTGGAGTGTAAAGTGTGGAGTGTAAAGTGTAGAGTGTGGAGTTTAAAGTGGGAAGCGTGGGGTGTGGAGTGTAAAGCGTGGAGTGAGGAGTGTAAAATGTAAAGTGTGGAGTGAGGAGTGAAAAATGTAAAGTGTAGAGTGTGGAGTGTAAAGCGTATAGTGTGGAGTGGAGTGGAAAGTGTAGAGTGTGGAGTGTAAAGTGTAGAGTGCGGAGTGTTGAGTGAGGAGTGTAAAGTGTGAACTGTGGAGTGTAAAATGCAAAATGTGGAGTGTAGAGTGTAGAGTGTGGAGTGAGGAGTGTAAAGTGTGAAGTGTGAAGTGTGAAGTGTGGAGTGAGGAGTCAAAAGTGTAAATTGTGGAGTGTTGAGTGGAAAGTGTAGAGTGTGGTGGAGCGTGGTGGAGTGTGGTGGAGGGTGGGGTGTAGAGTGTGAAGTGTGGAGTGTGGAGCGCATTGCTGCCCCACCCTTACTTACAAAAGAACCTATGACACGGTATAAAACAGGTTGGAATGTCACAAAGTGCCACGCCTGCCACGCAAAACGACATGACAACCTGCTTGGAAACCTTTGAAAAAGAGAGGTTTTGTAGCTTCCCCCATAGACACGGCGAGGCCACAGGAAAACCAGAAAATCAGAGAAACAGGAAAGCTTAGAACCAGGAACCCAAAATAGATTCCAAAACCTGCCGCGAAAAAAAAATAAAAATAAAAAATAAAGAGCCCTCCTTTAAGAAAGAGGGAAAAGGCGCACAATGCCCTCCACAGTTCAAATATTCATTCCGGTATGCAAACTAACATATCAATATCAATTCCGTTGTTTTGGTGGGGGGAATATAGATACCCCTGATTACTCATAGTTACTACTCCTGACCCCCGGATAGAAATTCACATGCAACATCCATGTTTGATGGTTTAAAAAAACCATACAACAAGTATACAACTTGGTTCACTATGGTTTATGGTAGATATATAGTGAGTATGGTTTCTAAACCAAGAAACAAAACTGGGGGGACACCACAAATCATAGATGTTACCCTTTGGCAATCACCCGACTCGTCTGCCTTGTTGTTTCGTGGCGGCACCGGCATCAAAAAAAACTCCACCACTTCTGGGGGGTTTTGATGCACTTCCGTCAGATTGAGGGCTCAGGATCTCATTCCGCGAACAGATCTCTTTGTGGCTTCCATCGTCAAAAACCACTGGAAACATATGGTGCTCTCTGAAAATTCAGGGGAAAACCCCAAAATCCCATGATCAAACCATGGCTTTTCCCTATGAATTATGGCAATTTTTGGGAGTTGACACAACCGAAACATTGAACAAGAATTTTCTGGCCCCTTGATGTCTAAAGTGCCCAGTGAAACGAATTTTCGCTCGCGTTCCCGCTTTTGGCGTCCTATGGCTGACCTGAGGAAACAACAGGACCCATAACGCCTCCTCAAACCCATCGTTTGATAAGGTTCCCATATGATCCAGATATTGGGGGTTTCCTGAAATGGGGATACCCCCAGTCATCATCCATTTCTGCTTGGGATTTTCCATTATAAACCACCCATTCTGGGGTACACCCATTTATGGAAAACCCCATATCTTTAATTGGAGTGGTTGTCAAATGGAACCAAACATTTCATGGGCATGTTTCATATGGGATATTTTGTATAACAGTATAACTATCCAACTTGGTATATCTTGATATATATGATATTTGGATGTTTCCGAAAATATCTTCTCAAATGGTGCTAATAGCCTCCATTTCATACCATTAACCACGGAAACTGATGGGATCTGTGAAGTTAGGGGTGCGAATGGTCATTGTGGGTGACTGCTCAGAGACCTTCAAGGATGAGAAATGCCATGCTTGACCAGCGATTGGTCGTGTTCCCTATTAAACCTGCCATGTTTATTGGGATCTAACCAATTCACTAACTCGTTTATTCCCATGATGCTCTCATTTATCGCTGGTAGATAGCACCCAGAAGATGGATGGATAGTAGATGTCCATTTCACGTTTGGTCATGGGTTTTAATCTTCGATACCTCAAAAAACATAAGAACGTTTAGCTGATTAGGAAAACAAATATCACTGTGTATGGCAAAACAAAAACTTGACCCCAAGAGTAGCCATTCCACTCGGTTTACTCAGTTTATATATGTTCATTCATATCCACTTCTTGGTTCATGTTAAATCCCCATTGTGGGTAAAACAATGTCATGTTTACCCTGTGGTAATTTGTTACATAGCTATTGAAAAATGGCCATAGCTTTCATGGGAAAATCAACTATTTCTATGGCCATTTTCCAGTCCGCTATGTAACAAATTACCAGAGGGTAAGTGTGAAATTTCCAACTTGTCCATCTTGGTTAAAAAAAACATATCCACTTGGTTAAATCCCCATTGTGGGGATTTAACCATGTCATGTTTACAATGGATGAAACAATGGGTTAATTAACATGTTAATGAATGGTTAAATTAACATTAAATCAACATTATCATGGATTATCTGAGTATCTGGGTTAATATAATGTTAATTTAATGGTTAATTTATCTGGTTAATTTATCTGGTTAATGAATGGATTTTCCCATTAAAAATGGTGATTTTCCATAGTTACGTTAGTTTACCAGAGGGTAAACATGACATTGTCTGGGGAGATCTTGGTTAATATCCCCACAGTGGCAATGGTTTCCCAGATCTCCCCATCTCCAAGTGCCGGGCGCAACTCGAGCGCCTCGTGTGACGAGGCCGCGCGAGGCGTAACGAGGCCGCGTAAAGTTGGTGACTTCACCAGGTTTCCCATCCCCGGTTGGGTGAGAAAAAAATCCCCATGAAAAATCACCTGAAAAATCCCAATGTCTTAAAATCCCATGATAATCACTCTAAAATCCCATGAAATCATTATAAAATCCCATGATAATCACTCTAAAATCCCATGAAATCATTATAAAATCCCATGATAATCACTCTAAAATCCCATGAAATCATTATAAAATCCCATGACATCATTATAAAATCCCATGAAATCATTATAAAATCCCATGAAATCATTATAAAATAGCACTAACTCCGAAGTTCTCACCTCTTCACCTCTCCACCGCGCCTGCTGCGCCTGCTGCGCCTGCGGACCCGGACCGGTCCATGCCCCCGCTGTGACCTGTGCCTGGGATGGAAGCAACAGGCCCTGGACTTCGCTGTGACCTCAGATCCACGACATGCTGGCAGTTTACATGGTGAAATGCTGGATTTTCAGTGGGATTTTAAGTGGGATTTTACATGGAAAAAACTGGTGGGTTAATGATTTGAAGTGGGATAGAAATGGAAATAACTGAGGCTTTAATATGGAACAATATATATATATAAGGTTTACATACTATAATTATATATAATTATGGGACGATTTGATGGTGATGATTTTTGTGATTTCTGGCGCTTGAAATTGGACTTCAGTGACTTAACCATGAAAAATCTGGTGAAAATTTGGGGAAACAATGGGATGGAACTCCCAAAAAAAAACCGATCTAAACCAGAAATGTGGATCCAAATTCATGTGGAGCGATCTAAACCAACAGAAAATCTGCTTTGTAATTTAAAAATGGCGGTGAAATCCAGGTTGATTCGAGTGATGCGTGCTTTTAAAAAAGTCTGAAAAAGCTGTGGATAGTCTGGTTGGATCTGGTTGGATAGAGAGGACACCAAAAACACATTCAGAACATTTTGAAGATGAATCGTTTTTCTGCTTCCAACCAAAACCACGGGTCGTTTTGCCTGTCACCAGTTGAGGGACCTAGAGCAACTGGATATCCAACTGGATCAGTTTCTTTGCTTCACAGTCTTCGGATGTCCACGTTTCCTGGTAGAAATTGTGTTGAATTCTAAACTGGTTGGTGGTTTCAACCCCTCTGAAAAATATGAAAGTCAGTTGGGATTAGTATTCCCAATATATGGGAAAATAAAAATGTTCCAAACCACCAACCAGTAAAAGTTGTTTTCATTGTTTGGTAAGGGCACCAGATTCACAATGTCTTACCAATGTCCTACCAATTTCAGTGGCAACATTTGTTTCCCCGTTCCTTTGAGGAACCGCCGTTTTCCACAACTTGACCACTTTCACTTAAGCAGAGTCCAGAACCTTGTTGTACACTTGGAATCTGGACAAATGAATGATTCGAAAAAATGTGTCCATAAAACATCATAAAATCATGCGTATGTAAATAATGCCAAAAAGACATTGAACTTCCCCACACAGTCAAAAAACAACAACGAAAAGCAAAGTCATTGTTGATGATCAAATCCTATTATATATCCCATTATATACCCACTACTACCCATTGTTGTTTAGCTGTATATAATACCGGTTTGTCACCATTTTTAGAATTCGACTATATCATTATCCTCATTGTTTTTTTCAATACAACTATGGAATTGTTTGGACAATCCTATGTAATTATAGATAATGATATTTTGGAAATGATCATTATATAGTTGTCAATACATAGATCGTTTATAAAATATGTTGTCTGCAAATCATTTATTTAAAATACAACTTGGATCTATGAATAGTCTATTTCTAGATATCCACAGATAATGATCAATTCTACAATAGATTATTTACAGATATTGTAAGATATCCCGATATCTATTATAAATAACCATTGACTTATCTTACAGTCGATTATAAATAGGATTCACCGTATAATTGCATAAATAATCCTATTCAGAATCCTATGCTCAAATTATTTTTAAAAAAAAAAATCGTTTGTCTACAATTGAGGATATAATTGTATAATATGCTGTACCTATCTTAATATATATTCTATATACCATCTTCATAATCTGATTGATTCTAGAACAAATCCCATCCTCTAATCCCATCTTAATAGATATCGTTATTGGGAATCATAACTGGTTTTGGGATAAATCATCACTTATCAATAATAAATTCCCACCGAAAAGGATAATAGTGCGATTATCCCGTATCTAGTGGAATGGCAAAATCATCGTGAGATATATGGCAAATCAATGCAGTTCATCACTTATTATAAATCAATCAAAGGGATTATCCAATTTCATGATATCATAATATGTATAATATGTATAATTGGGATTTTAATGATAACCACCCACTATCAATGATAATTGGGATAATGATAGTAATAATCTATAATCAAAATAACAGGGATTATCTAAGTTCATCCAATGATCAATATAGTATACTATCCAATGATAGTTGATAAATGAATCCATACTATCATTTATCCCATTATCCCATGTATCAATGGATAAATTCCCACTATCATATCAACTATCCAGACTATCCCATTTATCAATGGATAATTCTATCATTGATGATAATTGATGATAACTGATAATCATAAATCATATATAATCATATTATATCTGGTTGGTGGTTGAGCCTACCCCTCTGATAATAAAACCATAACTATCATTATTATTATTATCATTATTATTATTATTTACCATATTACCATTAAATAGTGGGATATTTACCATTATATGTCTATCCCATCGACGATGCGCATCGCTCCACCAGGCGACGATAGGGCCGCTCTTCGGACGTCGCCGCAGCCTCCACCTGGACGCCATCACGGCCGTGTTTCGAATGGCAATGCTGGCGGTTTCATGGGGATTTTATGGTGGTTTCATGGGATGTTTATGGGGATTTTGAGCTGGTTATTGTGGTTTAGCATAGAATCTATGGTTTTCATCTGGAATGAATCTATATAGTCAGTGGTTTAAGATGCTTAGTTTGACGGCTCTACCAGGTATGAGGACTTAAAGCGGGAAACATGCTGGATAAATGGAAGATAATTATGAGTCAGTTGGATTCACTAAATCCCAAACTAGCAAAGGAATCGTCTGGAAATATGAATTCTAAATGTTGCCAAGAAACGAATTGTCTTTCCCAATAATTTGGGAATCGTGCAAACCATAAACCATCCCCAATTTTGCCTGAAATTCGTGGTCAAAAACCATCCACAAAGGTTTGGTTTACTTTTGGGTTTACCACACGACAATTGAATCAGCAGTTCTTAAATCTAGATCTAGTTCTCAAGCTTGAAACAACGCTGTAAATGTCATGTCATGTCATGTCATGTCATGTCATGTCATGTAATGTAATGTAATGTATGTATGTATATATACATGTGTGTGTACACTTAATGCCCCCAACTAATCCAAACCCTGCCAAAAGAAGGTTGGGAGACTACTTTCCTCAAAAAGTCGGCATATCTCGGGTTCAAACTGTTCGCTGAGGAGATTGTAGTAGAATCAACCATTAATCATTCTATGATGATATTTTCCATGGTTTGTACCTGTATAATATGTATATATATATACCATTGTAAACTTAGTTAAATATAATTCATGTAATAAACAAAGCCGATAATTCAAAGGTTCCACAATGAAATACGCAGCGCCTCCCGCGGGATTCAGGAGCTAGACCAAGCTGTGATACTTACCTCACAAATACACTCACTTGTTATATCGATAAACAATGATAAACATACATATATAGAGAATACTGAAGAATCCGCCGACAATTATTCCATTATATTGCATTGTATATTCTACGTGATTCTACTATGATAATCCCTGTGGTGATAGATACGGATAATCCACACCCAACCAGGAGCCCCGGCGGCACAGAAGCCACGCACGGCAACCCTCGGAGACGGCTGCACTTTCCAAGGCGGTTGTGCTTGGGAACAGGGGTGAAACATGAGAGAAATCCCAAGAAAGGTGTTTTCGGTTTCCCTTCCGTGTTTTTTTTGGAAGCTTTGTTTTTTGGTTCCCGTGGGCGTTTTGAAGTTCCCATTGGTGTGGTGCCTGATGCCAGGTATGGGTTCCTGGAAGGGTTCCGGTTCCCGGAACCGCTGTTGGACAAAGGGTTTTCATCAGTCTAATGTGGGTAAAACAATGTCATAAACCCAGCATCCCCGAGTCATCACCATTGGAAAAAACGGTGCTATGGTCACAATCCCATTCCCAGGAAGTCATGGGTGGTAAACATGGCATTGATCCCAAAAAATACCCTCTGGTAATTTAACATAGCTATTGAAAATGACCATAGAAATAGTGGATTTTCCCATCAAAAATGGTGATTTTCCATAGTTATGTTAAATTACCAGAGGGTAATCCCATTAATCAACTATGGTTCATGGCATGGTTTTAACCACAAAAAACCATTGTTTTTTTCGGTGAAATCTCCACATTTTTGGTGTCACGTTGCCTGGTGCCCCAGAGCAACAGCATCAGCACCGTGCCGGCGCTCACCGTCAGCAGCGCCCAATTCATGAGGGCGGCATGACGGTAATGCACCTGAGGAGATCTTCGGAGAATCATGGAATAATACATGTATATAATTGTATAATATATATATATACATACATAATTATAGTATATATATATATATGTAAATATATAGTTATACAATATTACAACGATATACATAATGGGATCTATGTTTTTGTCATATATTTGTTGCATCAGCATAGATGTCCGTGTCGAGGACTTTGGACTTGGTGAATGGCTACGAATGGCCCATGACGTCATCCGATGGGAATCCAAACATCACGGTATATCAGGGCCATGTACCCAACTGGGGATATACAAACTATACAAACCCAACAGATCTCCAATAGATACGACAGTTTTATTGGGGATATAGAAACCCTATCATCTCCAATAGATACAACAGATACAACAGTTTTAGTGATGTGAAACAAATCTCCGTTTGCCATGGGACATTTACCAAGCGGAAAAAAAAAAACAAACGTTTTCGGTGGATGACCACGATAATTTAATGTGGAATGGTGATATAACATGATGTAACTAACAGGTGCTCTTTAGGAAAACTGGTATAAAATCAACTAATTGCTGTTGGGCATTTTTGATGGGATAGAATTGGATATGTTGGATGCATACAAAATCGTCAGGAGAAAGCTGTGAAAAAATATGGGGCTGTGACTGAAAATGGTGATTGTTTAACCTGTTTGAAACGGCTATTTCAGATTTCATGTAAAATCCACAGTGCATTTTGGGAATGGAATGGAATTTTTGATGGGGATACAATTATATGAGATATACACTATCCAACTTCTCGTGATATTTAGCTATGTCAATCTGAAAATGGATTTTTTTGGTTCCTATTACATACGTAAGTGCCACAAAAACCACCTGGTGCCACTCACCACAGATGTTTTCGTGGGATGATCCTCCCTTTTAATCCCACAAGCATACGTTTTGGGGGGTTCTTTTTCTCGCCCCCCAGTCGTCACCATGGGTTTCAATACTCAAAGGGACTAATGACTTGGATGATTTGGGGGTAACCCAAATCACTTTGGAAACTGCCATTGAAAAAGGGGAAAAACATGATCGACCACGTAGCAAAACAAAAAAACATGCTTTGGATCTGGCATTTTTTTGTTGGGAATGTTTGATTCAGTTCTAGGATCTACTATCTAATCTTCCTAATGTCAATATCTAAAAAAAAACTAATGTCCAAAGTCTAGTATCTGATATTTGTTTCTGCCCTCTTTTAATCAAACCATTGGTCCCTCATTAAACATGACCAGTTTAACTTAGATCATAATTGGGCATACTTGGCCTAATGATGGAAACAATCACTGAAGCAATCCCTAATGTATATATCTTGGTTATACTTGGGAGGAAGATTGCTTTATTGTAGGGGATTCCTTTGTCCAAATGTTCAACCAACGGTCCGGGACAAACTCTGAAGCGACGGCACTAGGGCACGAACTCGGCACTGGGAATGTTTCCCGGTTCCCTTGATATAGTGTAGAAACTCAATTAAGGGCTGACATTGTCAATTCATGTCAATTTAATGGTCCCAAGAATGATTCAAACCCACTCCTAATCTCTAAAATTCTCGAAAATTGATGCAACAAAAATGTGTAACCCATAGAGTTGGACTTTGGGCTGCGCAAAGCGCCATAGAGTGTTCAAAACACATCTCTTGGACATGAAGCCTTGATATAATTTCCACATATTTCCACATGACTAAATGATACCCTCTGGTAAACTGTCACATAACTACGGAAAATCACCATGCTATTAATGGGTAAATCCACTATAAATCACAATTTCCAATAGCAAACTGTTGACATAACCAGAGGATAGTTCAGTTAGATTGATGATAGTCCACTGATGACAATCATCCTTTACTGGATCACTAGTTCACCACTGATAATAACGAAAAATCCACATGAACCACTAAATTTCCAAATGAACCACACAATTTTTCCATGTTTTACCCAACTAACCACTGACATTGCCATATATATCCATATATTGACATTAATTCCTATGATTTCTATAGGATAATCTCCCCTATGCAGCCCGCGCCTGTCGCTTCGCTTTGTCATCCAGCAGCGTCCGGTGCAGCTCGGGCAAAGGCTTCAGCACCGTGCCGCCGTTTTCCGCCGCCGGCGCCGGGAAAGCGGCGGCATCCTTCATCTGGATGCCTAAAGAGTTTTCAGCTCCGGTGGGTTTCTGCAGTCATGGCATCAAATTACCTGTAATTTGATAAGGGTATCAGGTTGGTGGTTGAGCCTACCCCTCTGAAAAATATGAAGTTCAGTTGGGATTATGAAATGGGCGCGGAATTCAGTTGGCAATTTTTAATTTTCTTTTGGCATGTTTTTTTTGGTTCGGGGTTGGGTTCCTTGTTTTCTCATTGTTTTTCCAGCAGTTTTCATTGGGAAATGGTGGTTTCTAAGAAATGATGGTTGTCACAACGACCTTTTTAAAAACCGTGGTTCGACTTCTAGGGATTTCAGCAACGACATAGGAAGTCTCCACAACAGAGAAAGACTGAAGTTGAGCACAGTGTTTTTTTGCAGAAGTGAAACCGGTTAATCGAGCGTCTGTAAAAATGTCTCATTAACGGTACATCTGTCCTTTCTCCACCACAGGTCGTTAGCCACGAAACACTTCCAAAATTCAAGTTCAAGGCCATTGACATCAAAATC